>OGVQ01000003.1_pt1 | contig 99520 bp, 102 predicted proteins | sample 1575801 | NCBI WGS metagenome assembly OGVQ01 (sample SAMN07581550, study PRJEB24739) | freshwater metagenome | place: Singapore | collected 2015-04 | reverse complement strand
TTTAATGCCCCCTAACCCCCAATTCTGGGGGAATCAGAATTTCAAAGTCCCCCAAGTTTGGGGGATTTAGGGTATCACAGGAAATTTTTTTGATGTTTTAGATAGTTTGAAAGAGAAATCTAACTTTTGAAGATCGCTTTCTGTGTTACCGATACTAATAATAAAGATGATATTTTGTAAAGATGAAAATTCAGGAGTTACACCCAAATCATTGATTAAATCTTCAGCAATAAATCCGGTAATACCTAATTGAGAAACATTAATAGTTAAACGAGTTTGATCTAATGCCAAAAAACCGGAATTGTCATATTGAGGAAGTTGTAAAATGGATAAACCAGGAATTGTAGTAATTTTATTTATAGCTATGTTCGCAAGTTCCAAGGTTTGAGAAAGGAGGTTTTTTCCATGTATTGCCATTTGCTGACGTGCAGCATCAAGAGAAGCTAAAAGAATAAAACTAGGACTGGTAGATTGAACTAATTGTAAAGCTTTATTGACTCTATCAATATCAATTCTTTTACCTTGAATATGTAACATAGATGCTTGTGTCATTGCACCCAAGGTTTTATGAATTGATTGTACTGTTAAATCTGCACCTAAAGATAAAGCAGATGTTGGTAATTCTGGGTGAAAATGAAAATGGGCGCCATGAGCTTCATCTACAATTAAAGGAATATTATATTGATGGGTAATGTGGGCAATACTTTTTAAATCTCCACAAACACCGTAATAAGTAGGATAAACCATTAACACAGCTTTAGCATCTGGATGTTTTATTAATGTTGCTTTTACTGCTGCCGGTGTAATGCTGTAAGCAATGTCTAAATCTTCATTATATTCAGGATTGATAAAAATAGGAATTGCCCCAGAAAGAATCAATCCAGAAATAACTGAAGCATGGACATTTCTGGGCAAAATAATTTTATCCCCCATTCTACAAGTAGCGAGAATTGCGGCTTCAATTCCACAGGTAGAACCATTAACTAAAAACCATGTTTTTTCTGCCCCAAATGCTTCTGCTGCGAGTTCTTGGGCTGCGAGAATTACGCTTTGGGGTGTGAATAAATTATCTAATTCTGCTAATTCTGTTAAGTCAGCGCGAAAGACATCTTTGCCAATTAAATCCGTTAAAATTGGGGAAATGCCCATACCGTGTTTATGTCCTGGGGTGTAAAATGGGGCGTGAGGACGGGTTTTACAGGCTTTCAAAGCATGAATTAAGGGGGTTTGGTTTTGATTTAGCATTTTGTGGGAAAATGAAGCGTTTAGAACTTAAGTTAAAATTGATCAAGTATAGAATATCAAGACATAATATGATATATTGTATTTGAATTCAAATCCTTATGCAAAGCGAAACTATGACTAACGAAGAGGTAATCTTTTTTGAGGAAGAGGAAGATCAAGAAATTGAGTCTGAACCGCTGAGTGGGTTAATTCCTGAATTAAAGCAAATTCAAGAAATTGTTGTTTCTGGTAGTGACTGGACAACAGAGACAATCTTTAATCAACTTGATCGGGGTAATATAGAGCTAAATCCAAGATTTCAAAGACGAGACGCTTGGGATATTACTCGTAAAAGTAGGTTTATTGAATCACTTATACTTGGGTTTCCAGTACCACAAATAGTATTAGCTGTTAATCGTCAGGAAAAAGGTAAATTTATTGTTCTTGATGGTAAACAACGATTGTTAACTATTCTGCAATTTTATGGTGGAAGTGATGAAAAAATATCGAATAATAACAATGCCTTTGCTTTAAGAAATCTAGAATTTAGACGTGATTTAATCGGCAAAAAATATGAAGATTTTAAAAATGATGTCTTTTTGAGTTCTGTACGTAATGATCTTGATAACCAAACTATTCGTACAGTATTAATTAGGAGTTGGACTAAGGAAAACTTACTATATAAAATTTTTCTACGCCTGAATATAGGAGGTACTCCATTATCTCCTCAAGAGCTAAGACAAGCATTACATCCAGGTACTTTTAGCAATTGGTTAGATGATCAATCAGTTGAAAGTAAGGCTCTGAGAAAGATATTTAAATCATCAAATCCTGATTCTCGGATGCGTGATGTTGAATTACTATTACGCTATATAGGATTTCATTATTTTTTATCTGATTATCGGGGAAATCTCAAGGAATTTCTGGACATGACTTGTGAAAGGCTTAATAATCAGAGATATAATGATATTACAAATGTAGTCAATCAATTTGAAGAAGCAGTACAAACAACTATTAATATATTTGCAGAAAAAAACTTCTCTCGTTTATGGTCGAGCAGAAATAATAAATATCAAAGCCAATTCAATCGAGCCATTTTAGATGTGATGGTTTTTTATTTTTCAGATGAAATAATCAGGAAATCTGCTGAAGATCATCAAAAAAAAGTTGAAGTTGCTTTTCAGGAATTATGTTCATCGAACAGTGATTTTAGAGAAGCTGTTGAACGCAGAACGCAGAATATTCCTGAGATTTATAATCGTCTGAGGTTGTGGGGTGAAAGTCTACGAAAAGTTTTAGAAGTAAACTTTAATTTACCTGAACTAGATGGTAATCGGATTATTTTTAATGGGTTGAGGTAGGTTCTTAATAAGATATGCCAGAATCTGATAAATTTATTACTTTAAGAACGCAGTTAAACAGGTTAAAAGACGAATTTCTTCCTGAAATTAGCCCGACAAGTTTATATTCCGAGAGTCAGTTATCTAGAACTGCTGCATACAGAGTTCTTGCTCATGCTGAAATTGAGTCTTATCTTGAAGATAGAGCTTGGGAATTAGCTCTAGATGCTAAAAGAGCTTGGGATACAACGGGTAAAACTACTCGCACTTTAATATGTCTGCTTGGTTTCTCTGATTTAACTATGGATAAACCACCAGATACACTTAAAAAACCCAACAATGTAAGTCAAGATAATCACGATAAGCGATTGAAAATAACTGAAAAAATAAATTCAGCTATCAAGAGCTTTAGGAAGGTTATTGATAATAATCATGGATTAAAAGAAAAAAACATTTTAGCATTACTATTACCCATAGGAATAAATAATAATGACTTAGATCCTAATAATACTTGGCTTGCTACTATGAGTACATTCGGAGAAAAACGAGGTCTTGTAGCCCATAAATCATCTACATCATACATGACTATTCAAACTCCAGATCCGGCAAATGAATTAAATACTGTAAACCAAATTACTGATAAACTTTTAAGAATAGATGAATTAATCAATAATTTGATAGAATGAAATGTAAAATATGATTGTTCCTACACAATAATTTCAACTTGAAAAAATATCAGAATAACTTGTATAATAAAACTATTTAACCTGTCACCCCTTGCCGACCATGACAACTAGCGAAACGATGAACCAAGTGGACTACCTCCGCATCAGTTTAATTGATCGCTGTAATTTTCGTTGTCAATACTGTATGCCAGCAGGTGCAGAATTAGATTATCTTCTCAAACAGCAATTGTTAACCGATGAAGAACTACTGATCCTCATTCAAGAAGTGTTTATTCCCGTTGGTTTTACCCGCTTTCGCTTAACCGGTGGTGAACCTTTACTCCGTCCCCATATAGTTGAGTTAATAGAAAAAATTGCCCATCTTCCCCAAACCCAAGACTTAGCAATGACAACCAATGGGTTTTTACTCGCTCCCATTGCCCAAAGTTTATATAATGCAGGGTTGAGAAGAATTAATATTAGTTTAGATTCCCTTGACTCACACATATTTGACCAAATTATTGGTAATCATGGCCGTGGACGCTGGCAACAAGTATGGGAAGGCATTCAAACCGCTTATAATGTCGGCTTTAATCCATTAAAATTAAATGTAGTCGTTGTTCCCGGTGTCAATGACCATGAAATTTTAGATTTAGCAGCTTTAACAATTGATAAACAATGGCACGTCCGATTTATTGAATTTATGCCCATTGGTAACGGAGATTTGTTTGGCGATCGCGGTTGGATATCTTCAGCCAATTTACGTCAATCTATCCGTGAGCGTTGGGGCTTGACAGAATCTGAAGTGCGTGGTAATGGACCGGCTGATGTGTTTCAAATTCCCGGCGCGAAGGGAACACTAGGTTTTATTAGTCAAATGTCAGAATGTTTTTGCGATCGCTGTAACCGAATGCGACTTAGTGCCGATGGTTGGTTACGTCCCTGCTTATTAAAGGAAACAGGTCAAATTGACTTAAAAACAGCCTTACGCGCTGGTATTAGCACTAAAGAGTTAAAAGAAAAAGTTCAAGAAATCTTAAATATAAAACCAGAAATCAACTTTAAACAACGCGACTCTGGTACTGTCGGCGCATATACCCGTACCATGTCGCAGATTGGTGGTTAGTCATTTCCCCGAATTTTAGATTTTAGATTTTAGATTCCAAGAAAAACAATTCCAATCCAAAATCGTAAATCCAAAATCCAAAATTGTCCTACGCTTGCCGTGAGTAGTATTCCACAACTAGCAGTTCATTAACTTGTAGGGCTACCCATTCCCGTTCAATTACACTATTGACTTTGCCAGCCAATTTGGTTTTATCAAACTCTAAATGACTAGGAAGGTTAGCTAAACCGGGATATTGCAAGTTAGCTTCTACCAACTTCTTAGAAGCTTCTCGATTTCTCACAGCCACTTCTTCGCCAGGACGGCACTGATAGCTGGCAATATTTACTACCCGACCATTAACAGTTACGTGGCCATGGTTCACCAATTGACGGGCGGCGGGAATTGTGGGAGCCATACCCATACGGAAAACGGTATTATCCAGGCGCATTTCTAGAAATTGCAGCAATACTTGTCCTGTAGAACCAGATACTCGTCTAGCTTTACGGACATAGCGGAGCATTTGTTTTTCGGTTAAACCATAATTCAAACGCAGCTTTTGCTTTTCCTCCAAACGGATAGCATACTCAGAGCGCTTTTTACGGTTTTGTCCATGTTGACCAGGGGCGTAAGCACGTCTAGCACTCTTGCGAGTTAACCCTGGCAATTCGCCTAAACGACGGACAATTCTGAGGCGGGGTCCTCTATATCGGGACATGAGTTTCCTTAATTAATCCTTCTTAAATTTTATTCAGAACTACTATTATGGCATAGTTCCCTTCAAGCATAGACATTTTATCGCTAAATTGTCTTTTGTGAGAGGAAAAAAAGTCAAATAAAACGGATTCAGGTCTGTGAACCTCCTGGTTTCAGGCTTTGAAGATTAATTTTCGTGCTTATTCCAGTGAATAGGACTAGATTTACTGTTAACATTCAGGAAAATCAATCCGTATCATCTTAGTTAATGCGAGTTATGATGATCTTCACAAGCAAAAAAAAAATTAATATCTTTGGGAACAAACAAACCATTTATTCCTTCAGAGTATTTACAGCATCATTTATAACCTTATGTGGCTTACTACACAGTAGTTTGCCCAGTATAGCCGTTACAGATTCCTACCGGAACGATTATCGAGCTTGTGCTGCTCAACTATTGAGCTTAGGTATTACAGGGCAAGCAGCATCTCAAGGCTGTGCTACCGCACTCCGACCCAGAGAATTATCCTCATGTGTAGCAAAAATTAATAAGCTCACACAAATCACACCTGTGGATGCTTTTTCTACCTGTCAACAGGCTCGCCGTCCACAGGATTTAGCAACCTGTGTAGTTAGCATTAGTAAAAGTTATCAGGGGTCAGCAAACCAAGCTACTTTAACATCCTGCGGTCGCAGTTTATTACCAGTAAGCTTTGCCGAGTGCGTGGTTGGTTTGCGTCGAGCAGTTACTCCCGATCAGGCATTAACTACTTGTATTGATGCCAGTGAGGGATCTAGCGGTTTTGGTGCAGTGTCTACTAAGCCATTGGGTTTAAACCCCAATCCGTAAAAAACACCTTACTTATCAACTCCTCTGAGTAAATAGATTTCATGACTGTAGGGTTGGTCAGGATGCCACCCTACACAATGTCAGAATTGTATTTTCTATTCATCTTTATTACCAAAAACCATTTGTAAGATCATTGGTACTCCTCCCTCTTGGTGATATTTATCACCCCAAGAGCGAATGATTTCGTCTAATTCTTCCATTGCTGGTTCAATCCAATCAGCCGGAATATCAAGTTCTTCCACAGCCCGCATTGTATTTGGTTTCCGATCTGCCCAATATTTCATCATGCGGAAATAGCGAGCGGTATCTTCTACCATTGTGTAGGTGCGTTCTTGATCGTCAGCAGGAGCATAGAAGGGACGAGTGAGAGCATAAAAGGGCATTCCCCAAGGACAATCAATGCGTGTTACCGTGCCTGAATAGAGTAAACGGCGCTTGATATGTTCGGCCAGTGCTTCGCTCAAAGGCATCTGGTGACTAGGAGGTAAGTCTTCCTGCGATCGCTTATGGAGAAAGTCAATTAAATCCATAAACTCAAATGAGGTGACTAACTTAGCATCAGGAAGATTTTTTGGCAGTTTTTGCTCAATTTGTTTTTTCTCTTCACTGGTTAAACTTGTACCCGGAACACGCGATCTTCCTGGTTGCCAAGGATATTTTTCCATCCAGACATAAGGAAGTTGGATCAGATAGCGAGGTTCTTGAGAACCGAGCATTTTTAGAAGTTTGCCCTCAGTTAAAGCTTGTCTAACTTCCTCGACAATTATTTTAACTCGTTTCGGCTCAAGGTGATGCAAATGCCCAGTCATTCGCAGGTTTTGCCCCTGCTCTAGATAGGTCATGTAAATTGCACACTTGGCTGCTGTTGCGGCTGCATCTAGAAATGCTCCATGCCTGTGGCCACTCGTACGCATGGCACTAAAAGCCAGATAAAGCATGATCTGATCCATCGCACTAGGTCCAAGACGTTTGATCAGATCTATGTCGTTGGTCATATTCTACAGACAAATGAATTGCTCGTTGACAAGTGTGATATCCAAATCAAATTAAAGATTATACACCCAATGGGACAAAATATCTTAACTCGAAACCTAAAATTGTTTGTTGACTCGGAAATTTTTAGGTGGTAAATGTTCTGGGTGTCAATTGATCATTTATTCCATCGGACTCACTAACCCCTCTCCCTGGTATAAATTCAAAAGCTTACATACACAGGGTATTGGGATGCAGAGGAACTAGGGTAGACGGAGTAACGTAAAATGATTTGTATATTATATCTAAAAAACAAGTATAACTTTCTATTCCGAAAATATCTATATATTTTGCAAAAAATTTTTCCTAATTATTTGTGCCGATACATTTTATACTAAATTTTTCCCTGTCTTCCCTGTCTTCCCTACCTATGTCTCTTTATTTGGCTGCTTGTAGCTGATTAGGTGTTTTTTTCCAGCTAAGAATGGCTGCACCAACAGTTACAAACATAATCCCCATAATTTGCACAATTTGTAGAGATTCTTGCAGCATAAACCCAGCAAAAATTACGGTAAAAACTGGTACTGTCGCCCCTATCAAAGAGGAAATAGGACTACCAAGTTTACGAATACCAAAATTATTAAATAAGTAACCACATAAGGTCAAAACACCTAAGATCAAAGCACTGAGGATCAATTCGAGGATATTAGAGGAGCTAATGGCTAAACCTAAATTGCTGGGCAAAGGTATGATTAAGCAGATGAAGCTTAATAACAACATTGTAGTAAAGTGAATTAAAGTTAAAGAGACAGGATGTAATTTTAGTTTAGTAGCACATATTCTAGTAAAAATCACATACATAGCAAATGCTATGCCAGACATAATAGCGGCGATGCTACCCAAAGAACTATTATTCACTCCAACTGTTTGACCAGCCAAAACTAATAATTCACCGCAAAAAATCGCTGCCATTGCTCCAGTGACAAATAAATTAGGACGCTCCTGAAATAGAAACCACGATAGGAAGACACTCATCACCGGATAGATAAAGAACAGAGCGATCGCCATTCCTGTGGAAACATCACCCAAGGCTACATAAATTAATACCTGTGATAAAAACAACAGACCACCGCTAATAATTGATAAAAATAACCCCTGTTTGGTTTTTTTCTGCCCAGGAGTGGCATTAGCTCGTAACCCAGCAAATAAATTTTCTAGTTCTTGCCAAATAGGAGGATGTAATATAGGTGATAAAAGTAGCATTAATGGCACAACAACTAATAAACGTAGCATCAAAATTAAAAAAATATTACCCAAGGTGGGAAAGATTAACTGTTGTGTGGGTAATCCTCCCATCGGATTAGAAGCAGTATAGAATATGGCTTTAATTGCTACGTTGTAAAGAGATGACACCACCGTAGACAAACAAATCAAGAGAAAACCTGTCTGTAACTGTGACCAGTTAGTAGATGTGCGTGATCTTGGTTGTCGGGAAGTTATTTGTTTGCGGGCAGTTGTGTCTGGTCTAGAAAGAATTGGTTGGTTGGGAGTAGTTTCTTGTCTAGGAGTTGTAGGGATTTTTTCCTGTTTAGAAGTTCCTTCCCGTCTTAATTTTGGTGCTGGGCGTTTTCCTGTAGGTACATTGGCAGTACCCACCAGACGTGGTTCTGGTTTTGTCTCTGTTTCTGCTAAGGATGGCGCAGCTAATGCCTGAGAAGTCAAAACAGCCCCAAATGGAGAAGTTTGATCTTCTGTGGTTATTTCTGGTTCAGAGAAAACAGTAATTTCAGGGCTTTTATCTTCTGTGGTTGTTTCTGAATATGGTAAAGAAATAACTTCAGGTGTTGGATCTTCTGCAACTGTTTCCGGCTTGGCATCAGAAATAACTTCAGGGCTTTTATCTTCTATAACTGTTTCTGGATGGGGAACAGAGATAACTTCAGAGGTTTTATCTGTTTCTGGGGTAGAGAAAGAAACAATCTCAGGGGTTTTGTCCAGTGGTAGAGATAGTATCACTCCTTTAGCCGTTGTAGAATCAGTCTTTGGGGACGGATCAGGAATTACAGAAACGGGTTCAACAATAATTCTGGATGGGGATTTTTCCCCATTCCCATTTTGATAATTTTCTGTTAGTTGTAAAACTGTAGGAGCGCCCCCTGTAATTACCTTGAGAGAGTTAGTATCTCTATTTTTTTCCAGTTCACCACGCAGACGATTGACAAATTCCGCTAATATTACTTCTCCTTGTTGTTGCTGGTTATACATCCGCGACAACTGGCTAGAAAGATCACCTTGATAGTTTTTCAGTTCTTGTAATAGTGAACTAAAAGCAATGGTCATACTATCATCTAGGCTATCTAGCATCCTAGTGACATTCTGAGCAATTTGAGTATTGGTATTATGATTTACTTGATCATTTTCTAGTGGACTCTGATCAGATAAGTTCTCCTCAACGGCTTGAGTCGCTAAAGTTTTGAGTGAGGATTGTAATTGAGAAGATATGTGTTTGGCTAACACTTCTGCTAACTGGCGAATTAACACCTGTTGTTCAGTGATTTGCCGTGATTGCTGTAACTGTTCTTTTTCCTCAATTAGTTTTTGGATATCATTAGATAGTCGGTTTTTTTCAGTTTCCAGCCGTTTCACATCTTCTTGTAACGACCTCAGCAGATTTTGTTGAAGCTTTTCTAAATCTTCAACTACATCCCATAGAGCATTTTCGGCCGCTCTGGATAGCTCACCTCTAATGCGTGGGTTTTCTGGTCGCTTCTCAAATCGCCCCATCAGTTTCTAGCCTCTAACACCTTGATGATTAAGTGACTGTCCCGCATGGCGGAATCAACACTTATATTAAGTTTCCTGGAGAAAACACAGGAAACTGAATGATTTCACTGAAATTATCAATTTAATTAAGCTATACAAGATTATTAACTATCATTGTTTCAAAGAATGATAGTTGTAAAAGCCTGACAAATGAATACCTAACTACAAGCATCAAATCAGTGCGGAATGTCTATTGCTTGATAGTTTTCATTATCATTAAAGACTATTGATGATGTCTCTCTCCTATACCCCATTGTAATGAATGAGCCGAAATTATGCAAAAATCCCCTCTGGATGGAGAAGATGCCACAAGATGTTTGAATTTTACAGATTATCTGTAGAAGTCAGTGCCAAAAAATAGCCATGATGCTAAAAATGGTCGCACTGAGGGCTGCACTGAGGGGGACTGTAATTAGCCAAGCAGCAGCAATATTTTGGATGGTGGCAAATTTGATAGATTTGATATTTTGTACCAGTCCAATACCGACAACACCACCGACGAGAGCGTGGGAAGTGGAAACGGGTAAACCTAGACGGGAAGCTAGTAAAATTGTGATGGCTGTGGCCAATTCGGCACAAAAGCCGCTGCTAGGTTCTAGGGAAATAATATTTTCGCCGATGGTGGTAATAACTTTTTTACCCCAAACTGCCAAACCTGCCACAATGCCGATCGCACCGAGAACAAGAATCCATAGGGGAATGATTAGTTGATCATTGGGGACTTGACTGTATTGATGGATATGAAAAATGACTGCGAGGGGGGCGATCGCATTACCAACATCATTAGAACCATGGGCAAAGGCGACAAAGCAAGCACTCACAACTTGAAATTTCCCAAATAAAGCTTGAATGCGATTTTCCAGGGGATGATTTGCCAATTGTCGCCAACTGATGAGGGTGAGGCCAATGGCGGCCATACCCCCGGTGAATAGGGTGATGTCATGGGAGGGAATATGCCATTTACCCTGTGTGAGCAAAAACTGGCTCAAAGGTTGAGTCAGTTTGGGGAGAACGATAATCCCAAAGACGCTTAATAATAACGTGCTTAACCAGGGAATCCATTCCTGTAGTTGTTTGAGAGGATGGGGTTGGTTAAAAATCCAATGTTGAATCAGACTGTAAATAGTAGCAGCGATTGCCCCACTGATGATCGGCGTTAAAATCCAGCCGATGGTAATTAAACCCATAGATGACCAATCTATCGCCTGTACTCCTAAAGCTACCCAACTAAAGCCAGCGATCGCTCCCACAATGGCATGAGATGAAGACACAGGTAAACCCCTGCTTGTGGCAATTTGTAGCCAAATTCCACCAGAGAGGAGGACTGTCATCATCCCCATAATTAGGGTTTGTGGTGTATCAGCGAATAAAGCCGGGTTAGCAATCTTTGTTCCCAGGGTAGATGTTACCTCTTGCCCAAACAAAACAGCACCCAGAAACTCTAACACCCCAGCAACGATAATCGCTTGTTGGAGGGTGATTGCCTTAGAACCGACCGAAGTTCCCATGGCATTAGCAACATCATTTGCACCCAAATTCCAGGCGACATAGAAGGCTAACAGGGTGACTATCGCGGTTTGTATGTCCATAAATTGACAATTTTTTTATAACCATTTACACCTCAATTAGAGGTGAAATTTCCGATCAATGTTTTATATTTTCCATTGTTTTGGGTCTAAAAGCGCGAGTTAGTCATCTCGATACGGTTTTAACAAAACTTTATTGTATCTATGTTTGATATCTTGTCGGCATTTGTGTAGTTAGCTAAATATCTACCTCAAATCTTTGCAGTAAAAAGGTTTTACTGCTGATCACTGATAGATGATAACTACCGACTGTCTGTAATTTATCCATGAATTTAGCCACAATTCACTCTCATCCCAAATCCCAACTCACAGCTTATTACCATATTCCCCAAGCACAACTCCGAGTCATAGAAGTTGCTTGTGATCATGGATGGATACTGATGAAGTTAGTAGAGTGTAGACTATGGCTATAGTTCAGGGTAACTGCTTTGCTTAGATCATCTTTATTTGGTATAGATTCATCCCCAATTATTGGTAGCAAGTCAATGAATAAATCCCAAATCTAGGTTGATAATTCTCAACAAAAAAGTTTGCTTTTCCCTCGATGTCAATCATTATTTCCAGTTATTCAAGCCTGAAATTTACCAGAAGCGATTATCTTAGGGAGTCTAGTACGTGTATTAGTGATTAAATCACCAATACACGCCAAGGCTGGAGCAATTAGCGGATGTTTTGATGAAATACTTAACAATTGTCGAGAGATGAAGTGCTGTAACTGTCTATATGTCTAGCAGAGAAATTGAAATACTGATAGCTTAGGTCGTAACGAATAAGCCATAATACTGAGCTAAAGATATAGTTTGTGGAACTATCTATATCTGGTGTCAGTAAAAGAGAAATCTTCAACAGTCTAATCAAACAAGTGTAGTGCTGTAACTGTCTATCTCAATATTAGAAGTGGTATGCAGGATGTGAAATATCCAACCATCCGGTAATATTATCTGGGAGTTGGTAGCGATGAATGACCAACAATTAAATAACAGAACCGCCATTGCCAAGATATCCATCCAAGGCTCTGCGACCACTACCTCGATGAGGATTGGGCTTTTCAGGTTGATTCGGGCTAGGTTTGGAATTATCAGCGACTAATTGCTGAGAATCGGACTTAGCCATCAATAATGCGGAAAAACGAGTCTGTACTGCTTCGCAGTTTAAAGCTAAGGAGCCAAATACCAGACTCGATACTAGAAGTGAAATGGCAGCACGCATAGTAGATGTCTATTTTAGAACTCTCTACTTCACTAATACTTAACTTTTAGATGCTTGTCCGGAAAATTTAGAAAAAAGTATTTTATTTTACGGAATAAAAGTTAATTTTATACTTCTTGAAAATGCTCAACGAGTAACCAATTTCCAGAGAAATTTGGCCGTCCCCAAATCTTGAGCATTGTTTCTGAGGGTAAAGCTTGTAATTGCTGGTCTATATGAGATAGCAATGTCACAAGTTGCCAATTTGCCCTATTTAAATTGGTTATTTTTGTAATATTAAATTGATAATTTTGCTCACCTAGACGTTGAAATTTACCGATAAAGCAGTCGAGGTTTAATTGATACTCTTCCTCAACCGAAATATTAGGACAATAACCATCTTTAGAATAAGCTTTTGGGTTGTCTAAATAATAAGTTTGCCAGTGCAACCAATCAGGATGATTATTTAATAAGTTAAATAAAGGAACAATTGCGGCAGGCGCATAGTCGTCTGTCAATAATGCAGTCTGCAAACTCTTCACTGGTAAATCCCTGGGCTGACATTCTAACACAACACACAAAGAAGCTGCCATCCCGGCTGCTTGACCAATGCCCATGACTATGGGTTGAAGTCTGGTTGCTCCATTCGCAATATGAGAAGCGGAAATGTTTTTTTCACAGACTAACAAACCGTCTGTATTGGCAGGAATCAGACAGCGATAGGGAATAGTGAAGGGTGTTCCTGTCCATCTTCCACCCCAACGGATGGATTTAGGTTGCAGTGAAAACTCCACACCAGGATAATGGTGATCGTTGGCATAGTTTCCCAGGGCAATGGCATCATCAAATAGTGATGCGGTTCTACCATTTGCTACGGGTAAAATATCCTGTTCGCAAACTGTTGTCATGCCGATGAGGCGACGACTTTCCCGATAGTAGGGATGGAGGGCAAAAGCTGAATTACCATGCGGAAAGACATTTTTTGCTAATCCGTAACGCCTACCAATTTCGTTTTGAATGAAATGGGCGAAATTTTGACTATGCCAGAGACATTCTTGCACAAATTGCCCCTTTTTGACATCCGTATCTATCAGGCGATTGGCATTTTGGCAGTAGTCATTGCCGGCAATAGGCCAGTTAATCATCAATAGTCCCCCTGGCAAGCGGCCATAGTTCAAAAATTTTTCTGCCCCATAGTTATCCCAAGCTCCTGTAAATTGGGATGGATCATAATTCGGGGCTGGGGAAATTGCTGGAGCGATATTTTCACCAAAATCTTGCATTAACACTACCCACGTGGGCGCTTGCACTGGATAGGTTTGGGTGAGGGCGTTAAAATTTTTGGGCGCGCTGGGTTCTCCCCATTCTGACTGCAATTCCCAACCCCAACGATGGGGTACTTCTCCTAAAGCTAATAAGTCTCCTAATTCTGTACCATCAATGATAATTTTGGCGTTAATGGTGAAGTCTGCAAAGCGTACACCTGTGATACAGTCTTGGGTTCGCAAGACTTCTAAAGGTACTTGTCCCGAAATCCATTGGAGATTAGGTAATTCTCTCACCCAATCGGCAAATATTTCTGCACCTATACGCGGATCATAACTGAAAAAGCTCACCCAACTATGATCTAATCCCCCTGGTTGTCTGTGTTGTAATTCCCGTAAAAAAGCACCCCATAAACCTGTTTGAAAGGCTTGTAATTCATTGCCGTCTGGTACAGATACTCCAGCAGATGTGAGCATTCCCCCTAACCAGGAAAATTCACTCACTAAGATGGTTTTTACACCTCTTCGGGCGGCTTGAATGGCCGCAGCAGTTCCACCGGTGCCACCACCAACGACTAAAACATCGGTTGTATAAATTTGATTCATATAAGTAACTTGGCGTTAAAATTTGCTGTTAAATTTTGTAAATACTGATTTTTTAGACATCCTTAATTTATAAGGAAAATGCCGAAAACCCTTGAAGGTGCGGCTGACTCAGGAGGCCACACCTGGTCCTTAGACCGGGGAGTGTCAAATAGACTTTATCACCAAAAGCCTGAAATGAGGTATTTCTGTTTATAAGTACCTGAGCAAAATTAATTTAACATAGGACTTACGCAAAAAACTCTCAAACTCTTATTCCTCTGTGTTCTCTGCGTCCTGGTGCGGTTCGTTATTCCGTAACTCGTGCGTAAGTCCTAAAATATTAGTATCAATCAAAGCTGGTTTCATCACTTCTCCTCTCAAAAAATGCCTGTTGACGACGGATGTTAATTTCCTCACTGAAATTAGCAAACATCTCATCTGACATATCATTCCAGCAACCAGCAAACTGCATAGTTTGTTCTAGTGAACCTGGAGATGATTCTACATTCAATCGCCAATAATGAATAAAATTATATAGCTCTTCTAATTTATCTTCTGGGATCAGATTAATTTCTGTGATTACTTTTGTGCGAATGTTTGTTAAAGCCATATAGCAACTAAATTTACATGAGTTGACCGATAGATTAATTATATCCCACCTTCTGAAGTATCATCAATAAACATTTAAAATTCAATATTAATAGTATCAGAAAACCAATCATCATCAATTAACTGTTCTAAAGTATAAGGACATTGATCAGGAAAAATATTTTTCTTTAATCCTGTTTTTGCTATCACATACTTAATGGCTTTTTGATAATTATTTTCTTTTTCTTCATTTAGGTGTTTTCTTAAATTCGTAGTCATATCTGTTTCTAAATCACTACGAAAATTAACAATTTCCGCCGCCCAATGACGACGATTTATGCTTTCTGCTTGCCAATATTCAATCAATAATAAATGAATGATAATTTGTCTTAAATAACTTTCTCCACTGCGTTTAGTATCTCTAACCAAATTTTCTAAAACCTCACTTAAACTATCTAAATCTACCTCATTTAACTGATTATTTTTTATTTGTTCCAAGGTCATTTCATACCAGGCTAAATAGTCTGATTTATATAAATTTTTTAAGTTTATTAAGCTATTTGTGCTTAAAGTTTGCATATTTTTACCTCAAAAAATAATATAATTTCATTATACTCCATAAAAATCCTCATCCAGAATTTCCTCTATCCCAAAAGGACAATTTATAGGATACTCACTCTCTTCCGGTACACTAACCCCAAACTTAGCCAATTTACCCTCCTTAATTGCCAATTTTCGCCCATCAGGATAGGCTTTTTCTACTGCTTCTATTAAAAAACTTTTCAGAGATGGAGTATCTGCTAAATTATCTAAAACCCGTTGACGATCTTCCACTACAGAACTATACCAACTTGCTTTCATCGAGTCGGGTGCATCATGCTGAATTTTTAACTTGAGTAAGTGAGCTAATAATATTTTTAGATTACTTCTGAGTGTATTCTTCTCTGACTTACCCAAATCGGCCAACTCCTCAATTAAATGCTCAATATCTAAAGATGCAAATTCACGATTTTGTAATTGTTGAATTGTTTGCTCAATCCATAATTGCAAATCACTATCATATAGTTTATTAGACATATTTTAGGTCTATTTTATTCATTGTTCCTACTATTGTAACTTAATTATAAGCTAGATACATTGCTTCTGTAAAACATGGCTATGTTGTTATCAAGTTTGACTACTTTGTCACCCGTTAAGATTAATTACACATATTTTAGATGGGACGATAACTGGGTAATATATCGTGTAATTTTACAACTGCACCAATGATAGCGATCGCTGGTGCGAGAAATTCTTTTGCTTCTACTTGTGCCACAATTGTTCCCAATTCACCAATTAATTCTTCTTGTTCCGGTCGAGTTCCCCACCGTATTAGGGCAATGGGTGTATCTAAACTCAACCCAGCTAGAGTTAATTGTTCAACTATGTAGGGTAAATTGTGAATACCCATATAAATGACTATGGTTTCTGAACCTTGGGCTATGGCTTGCCAATTGACCTGGGGTTTATACTTACCAGCAGATTCATGTCCAGTAACGAAAGTCACAGAAGAACTATAAAGCCGATGGGTTAAAGGGATACCTGCATAGGCTGGCGCGGCAATTCCTGATGTAATTCCTGGTACAACTTCTACGGGGATTCCTGCGGCTACTAATTCCGCCATTTCTTCGCCACCACGACCAAAAATAAACGGATCTCCCCCTTTGAGTCTGACAACTATGGCATGATTTTCTGCTTTCTCTATCAGTAATTGGGTGGTAACTTCCTGTAATAAGGAATGTCTACCCATGCGTTTACCCGCGTTAATTTGTTCTGCATCGAGATTAATCATTTCTAAGACTTCTGGACTCACCAAAGCATCATAAATAACGACATCTGCACAAGCTAATAAACCTTTGCCTTTGAGGGTCATCAGTCCAGGATCTCCTGGACCAGCACCGACTAAATAAACTTTACCCAAAAATGTTTTCCTTTTGTTGAATGAAATCCCAGATTAAATCAGCAAATTCTCGACTTGTTCCTAAAGGTTGCGCCAGTTGAAAAGTTACTGAGGGAAATTGTAATTTTAGCGTTTCTACTGCCTGAGCGATCGCATCAGTTATCCCACCCGCAAATAAAAAGTATGGAAAAATCGCAATTTGTTGATAACCACTAGCTATTAATTCCTGTACTTTTACTTCTAAGCTAGGAGCTACAGACCAATAAGCCGTAACTGCGCCTACATTAGCCGCTATATTTTCTATTGGGGCATGAGAACCAGTGCGCCGACTACCATGAGCCAAAAGAATTGATATATCGGATTTTACTGTGGTCATCATCCTAGCGACAAACTTTTCTAAACCAGGATAACTACCAATATAAGGATGCAATTTTATCATCATTCCTCTATCTATAGCCTGTTGTGCGAGAGCAATTTCTGTAGGAATATCTGTCATCACATGAACTCCAGGCAACAAAAATAGGGGGATGATTTGCAATATTTTACAGCCCACAGCCTGAACACGATGGGCAAAATCTTGAATTTGCAAATGTAAAGGCTGAACATTAGCCTCTAGAGTAGCAACACCTACCAAGTTTTCACATTGGGGTATTTTTTCCCTAACAAGCTGGGCTAATTGTTGCATAGCTACATCTGGACGCGGATCAGAACTACCATGAGATACTAAAAGATAAGCTGTATTGCTATGTTGCATATAATAAGGTAGGGGAGCAGAGGGGTAGAGGCAGTAGGGGCGAACGGCTGTTCGCCCGTACAACCGTCAACAACTATAACAGTTTGACACCTTTGCAGTTAAAGCTTTCATCTGTCTTCCTAATTGAGTTCCACTTGCCCAAAAATGAGAAGGCAAATGGCCTATTGGTGCAGATAATTTAAAAGTTAATTTTTGTCGCGCAGACGTAGAATAGGGTAAATACCAACCTACTTGAGCGCAAAATTGCCCATAATCATGATCACAGGTATGATAAATTTGGACTTGAATACTAAATCCAAAATGTCCTTGACTATATTTTGTCCACAATTGGTCAATAATTTGAAAATCCTGACAAGGTAAGGTTTCCAAATCACTATAGGATAAATAACTATTTTTGCGTTTAGATAAAGCCTGACACATTAATGCCCAAGTTTCCTCATCTGCCTTTTCCCATTGTTTCCAGGTGAGTAAATCACGTAAACGAGTGTAATCTAAACTAATATCCGCAGGCAGAGTGGTAATTTGGGCTTTTTTCTCTGGTTTGGTTTTAATTGCCATTACCTCTAGGACTTCTTTCGCAGATTTGTAGCGTTGAGCTAAAGCATTCTGAATCATTTTATCCAGAATATCACTGAGATAAGATGTAACCTGATTAGTTGGCAGTAAATAATCTCGCCACACCCAGCGATCGCTTGTATCATCAAATAAGTCAAAGGGAGAAATCCCCGTTAATAGTTGAATACAACTAACACCTAAACTATAAATATCACTTGCTGGTACTACCTTACCCCGCATTTGTTCAGGAGACATATATTCAGGACTACCAATGGTTGTTCCTGTTTTCATCATCCCAGTTGCTGAAATATATTTAGCAACGCCAAAATCAATCAAAACTAAATCTCCTCCGGGAGACTTTCTCATCATATTTTCTGGCTTAATATCCCTGTGAATGACATGATGATCATGAATAAATACCAACACAGGTAATAAATCTTGCAGTATTTTCTGGATTTGAGCCTCAGTAAACACCCCTTGCTGTGCTAATTCCTGGGCTAAGGTTTGTCCTGAAATTAATTCCTGCACTAAATATAATCGGTTTTCCTGTTCAAAATGTGCTAATAATTGGGGAATTTGGGGATGGCGCAATTCATCTAAGCGTAATGCTTCCTGCCGAAATAACTCCGCAGCTTTATGAAAAGTCGCTGGGTTTTCTTCGGGAAAACAGAATTGTTTAATTACGCATTGAGACCGAGAAGGGATATGTTCATCTACCCCTAACAATGTTCTGCCAAAACCACCCTGACCTAGAGGATAAAGGGGACGATAGCGCTCTTTTAATAACAGGGGTTTACCACATTTGAGACAAAACCTAGCATCATCCGGGTTTTGCGGATACAGACAATTAGTACAGAAACTCATTACATAAATCTTGATTTGATTTATACTCATTTATTTTTGTTCAGCATTGAAAGTATAAAATTGATTCAATGCCCCGACGGTTTCAAATTTGTAACCAGGAATTACAGAATCCAGTTTAATTTCCGTGCGATAAATACTAAAGATGAGATAATCTTGGCGATTGGTTGTAGTGGTAATCAATTCTTTGAGATGTGGCATGGCAGATTGAAGCATTTCCTCACAATTGACTTTAATTAGTTTTTCCAAGAAACTTGGCGTTTTATTGCACACATCTGTTTTTAAATATGTCGTCATTTTGTCGAGTGCATACTCTTCATATTTAGTCTGATTTGGGTTGGTTTTGGTCAAAATTGCTCCTAGAATGCTAATACTCGCAGCACCTACACATATCAGCATAGTTAAAGGTTTCATATCTATCCCCATCCGGTGTAGTTGTTAGTTTTTAAAAGAGTACCAAGAAAATTATCTAATTTCTGGCAAAAAACCTTGATCTTTTTTTTAAGGTTGTGCTATACTTACAAAGTAAGTTAAATGGCGAGCGTAGCCAAGTGGTTAAGGCAGTGGTTTGTGGTACCACCATTCGTGGGTTCGAGTCCCATCGTTCGCCCTTTATTAAATCAAATATTTTGAGAATTTCACCAAAATAATTGGTGATTTCTATATGGGTTCAGGATTTCAGAATAAAGAAGATTTTTCTTTTAAGCTGTTACGCAGCTAGATCCAATAATCCTAATGTTGTTATTTCTTGTAGTGCCAGCATCTTGCCCGCAAGAATTATACAAATTAAATGCACAACAGCTTATCTTCCCTGTTCCTTGTTATATCAAGTTTTCTGTATCCTGAATCCTGATTTATGAGTTATGCTAATAGCGGGCAATAAGCCCGCACTAAGCTGTTTTTCCTTTAACTTGAATAATTAATACAAGCAAGATGCTTATGCTACTGTAACTTCAGGTTTTTCAATTATACAGTTTAGCTGCACATCAGCTTATCAGGATGAAAACTTGCTACTAACCTATCAATTTCTGCCAACTCATTGCCCCAACAATACCATCAGCAGTTAACCCATTTTGTTGTTGAAATTTTTTGATTGCTGCTTGAGTTTTTGGTCCATAAATCCCATCGGGTTCAGAACCTATACGATATTGTAAATATCTGATAATTACACCACTGGTATGAGTGCCTTGAACCACTCGTTTAGCCAAAATTTGATTGATAGCATCCCAGGTAGTATTACTTGCCATTCCTGTTGGTAAAATGCCGACAATTCTCTGGAATTTTTCCGTTGCAGAAGATGTAGCTAGTCCCATGCCATTATCTTCTGCTAAGGGTTTATTATTTTTATCAGTAATTTTCAGCCGATTTAAAGCCTGTTGTAGTCTCAAAATGCTCTTATCTTTATTACCTTCTTCATCTATAACAGTACTAACAGGCGCAATAGGTACAGGAATTGGTATGCTAGAAGTAGGGTTAATAGTGGGAGTATTTGATACGTTACCTGTTAAACCAGCAACTATGGCGTTAGCCATTGCTTCACTATCATATAGTTGCATATCTTTGGCTGAATCAATGAAGCAACCTTCTATGAGAATTCCAGGCATATTTGTTCTTCTGAGAACATAAAGGTGTGAACCACTTTTAACCCCACGATTAAAAAAGCCTAACTTAACAATTTCATCTAATACCCTTTGGGCGACTTTTCTGCCAGCATCACTAATAGCAAATACTTCTGTCCCATTAGCTTGTTCATTAAAAGCATTAAAATGAATAGATACAAAAAAATCTACTCGGTTATTATTGGCTTTCTCGCAACGGCTGCCTAAAGATTGATTTACTGTACTAGCACTATTCGGTTTACATGATATTACTGTATGTCCTAAACTTTCTAATTTGGCTATAATCTTATTCCCTAACTCCATTGTTAACTTATCTTCTGATTTAATGCCGTTTGCACCACTATCAGGAGGGCAGTTATGACCAATATCAATCCCAAATTTCATCGTTATCTCCTTAATTGACTTAGTAAGTATTCCAGTAGTTTACTACTTGTTAATATAATTCCCAAAAGCATCAATCCTAATTTTAATCTCTAGGTAGAGATTCTCCCATTAATCCCCAACAATGTTTAAGATCAAGGTAAAGAAATATTTCATAGCAAAAGCACAATGAAACGTATCGTCTTAATTGCTGGGTTTGAGTCTTTTAATGCCCAATTGTACCGAGAAGCGGCTTTTTTGGCTAGTTCTCGCTGTCCTGAGTTGGATATTCGCGTTTTTAGCGATCGCAATATTACCACCAACCCCGATGAAGTACAAGCGGCACTTAAAGATGCTGATGTATTTTTCGGTAGTTTAATTTTCGACTATGACCAGATTTTATGGTTAAGGGAACATATCGCTAGTATTCCCATTCGGCTTATATTTGAATCAGCTCTAGAATTAATGAGTTTAACCAAAATAGGCGCGTTTTCTATTGGTGATAAACCCACAGGAATGCCAAAACCCGTTAAATTCATTCTTGACAAATTCAGTAACGGTAAAGAAGAAGACAAACTTGCTGGTTATATCAGTTTCTTAAAAATTGGCCCCAAGTTGTTAAAATTTGTCCCAGTGCAAAAAGTCCAAGACCTCCGCAACTGGTTAATTATTTACGGTTATTGGAACGCCGGTGGCACAGAAAACGTAGCCGCTTTATTTTGGACACTGGCGGAAAAATACTTAAATTTAAAAGTTGGTGATATTCCTGCACCTATCGAAACCCCTAACATGGGTTTATTACATCCCGACTATCCAGGGTTTTTTACATCACCAAAAGCATATCTTGAATGGTATCAAAGAAGGGAACACTTCGGCAAGCTCAGTGGATCACAGGGAAAAAAGAATTTACCAGTTATCGGAATTTTACTTTATCGAAAGCACGTTATTACAAAACAGAATTACATACCGCAATTAATTAGAAAATTTGAAAACTCAGGTTTAATACCCTTACCAATTTTTATTAACGGAGTTGAAGGTCATGTTGCTGTGCGTGACTGGATGACAACCGACTATGAAACCCAACAAAGAAAACAAGGAAATATAGAAACTCCTTCCCTTGCTTCCGAAGCGGTAAAAGTTGATGCGATAATTTCTACAATAGGTTTTCCTCTGGTTGGTGGCCCTGCGGGTTCAATGGAAGCAGGACGACAAATTGAAGTTGCTAAACGCATTCTCACAGCTAAAAATATCCCTTATATTGTTGCTGCACCTTTATTAATTCAAGATATTTATTCCTGGACTCGTCAAGGAATTGGCGGTTTACAAAGTGTGGTTTTATATGCACTTCCTGAATTAGATGGGGCAATTGATACCATTCCTCTAGGTGGTTTAGTTGGAGAAAATATTTATTTAGTTCCTGAAAGAGTACAGCGTTTAATTGATAGAGTTAAAAACTGGGTTTCATTAAAACAAAAACAAGCGGCAGAAAGAAAAGTTGCCATCATTTTATATGGGTTTCCTCCCGGTTATGGTGCGGTAGGAACGGCTGCATTATTAAACGTTCCCCGCAGTTTAATTAAATTACTTCATGGACTCAAAGACCAGGGTTATAATGTCGGCGAAATTCCCGAAGATGGAGAAGAATTAATTCGCCAAATTAAAGAAGCAGATGAAATTAATCCCACCCTTACCACAAACATCATATCCCCCCGCATTTACGGGGGTTCTACAGTCAATGCCAGAACCTTAGAAAAATGGTTAGGATATCTCAATACAACCCGCATTGAAAAACAATGGAAATATCTCACAGGTAGCGGTATTAAAACCTATGGCGATGAATTTAATATTGGTGGTGTGCAATTAGGAAATATTTGGATTGGTGTCCAGCCGCCCTTGGGTATACAAGGCGACCCGATGCGGTTAATGTTTGAACGAGATTTAACCCCCCATCCCCAATATGCTGCTTATTATAAATGGTTGCAAAATGATTTTCAAGCTGATGCAATTATTCATTTTGGAATGCACGGAACGGTTGAATGGTTGCCAGGTTCACCTTTAGGAAATACTGGTTATTCTTGGTCGGATATTTTGTTGGGAAATCTGCCCAACTTATATATATACGCGGCTAATAATCCTTCGGAATCAATTTTGGCCAAACGTCGCGGTTATGGGGTGTTAATTTCTCATAATGTGCCGCCCTATGGTCGCGCTGGTTTATATAAGGAGTTGGTGAATTTACGCGATTTAATTGCTGAATATCGGGAAGATCCAGAAAAAAATTATCTGTTAAAGGAAGGAATTTGTAAGAAGATTGTTGATACTGGTTTGGAAATAGATTGTCCTTTTGATGATGCCAAAAAGTTGGGTATTCCATTCACGCCGGAAAATGTGAGAATGTTCAGTAATCATGCTTTTGATCATTATTTGGTGAAGTTGTATGAGTATCTGCAAGTTCTCGAAAATCGTCTTTTTTCTTCTGGGTTGCACGTTTTGGGGGAAGCACCAAATGAGGAGGAGTTAACTGGTTATTTGGATGCTTATTTTGGAGGAGAGAATGAACCACGAAGGGACGAAGAACACGAAGAAGAAAGAGAAGAAGAAAGAAGGGAAATTACAGGTTTATTAAATCAGTCTACTGATGAGTTAACGAATCTTTTACGGGGTTTAAATGGTGAGTTTATTCCTCCTGCACCTGGTGGAGATTTGTTAAGAGATGGTGCGGGTGTGTTACCAACTGGGAGAAATATTCACGCTTTAGATCCCTATAGAATGCCTTCTCCTGCTGCTTATGAAAGGGGTAGGGAAATTGCTAGGAAAATTATTGATCAGCATTTGGCAGAACATCATAAATATCCTGAAACTGTGGCGGTTTTATTGTGGGGTTTGGATGCTATTAAAACTAAGGGTGAATCTTTAGGAATTCTTTTAGAGTTGGTTGGCGCTGAAGCTGTGAAGGAGGGAACTGGAAGAATTGTTAGATATGATTTAATTCCCTTGGAAAAGGTGGGACATCCGCGCATTGATGTGTTGGGAAATCTATCGGGTATTTTCCGTGATAGTTTTGTAAATATCATTGAATTATTAGATGATTTATTTCAACGTGCTGCTGATGCTGATGAACCGGAAGAAATGAATTTTATTAGAAAACACGCTTTAATTTTAAAGGCGCAAGGTGTAGAAAATTCTTCAGCGAGATTGTTTTCTAACCCCTCTGGTGATTTTGGTTCTTTGGTTAATGATAGGGTGGTTGATGGTAACTGGGAAAATGGCGATGAGCTGGGTAAAACTTGGGAAAGTCGGAATGTGTTTAGTTATGGTAGAAATGATAAGGGACAAGCTAGACCGGAAGTTTTGCAGACTTTATTAAAAACAAGCGATCGCATTGTTCAAGAAATAGATTCGGTAGAATATGGTTTAACTGATATCCAGGAATATTATGCCAATACCGGAGGTTTGAAAAAAGCCGCAGAACAGCAAGGCGGGAAAAAAGTTACAGCTAGTTTTGTAGAGAGTTTTTCTAAGGATACCACTCCCAGAAATTTAGATGATTTATTACGAATGGAGTACAGAACTAAGTTATTAAATCCTAAATGGGCTGATGCAATGGCTAACCAAGGTTCTGGCGGTGCTTTTGAAATTTCTCAACGCATGACGGCGTTAATTGGTTGGGGTGGGACTGCTGATTTTCAAGATGATTGGGTTTATGATCAAGCAGCAGAAACCTATGCTTTAGATCCAGAAATGGCGGAAAAGTTACGCAAAGCAAACCCTGAAGCTTTTAGAAATATTTTGGGGAGAATGTTAGAAGCATCGGGACGCGGTTTATGGCAAGCTGATAAAGATAAGTTGGAAAAATTGCGTCAATTGTATGAATTAAGTGATGAGGAATTGGAAGGGGTAACGGTTTAGAAAATTCAAGATTCAAATTTTAAAATGTAGGTTGGGTTAAGCAATGCGCAACCCAACACATTTACAGTAAAATTAAATTGATCAATAAAATAAAAACATCATGAAATTTATCATTACTATGTTTCAAGATGAAGATGCGATATTTATTGCTGAATGTCCCTCTATTCCTGGTTGTGTTAGTCAAGGAATAACTGAAGCAGAAGCACAGGAAAACATTCAAGAAGCGATTAGGGAATGTTTAGAAGTTAGGTTAGAATCTCATTTACCTTGTGACAATAAAGTTTTAAATTTACTGTCAAACATGACAAAATAAATTCTTAAAAAGTATTTACAAATAATCAAATTAATAATAAGATAAAAATCTCAAATATTTTCACGTTAGTAACTCTATGTTAAAGACTATTAAATTTATTGATTTGTTTGCCGGAATTGGAGGAATGCGTTTAGGTTTAGAAAAAGCGTGTGAAAATTTAGGAATTAAAAACGAGTGTGTTTTTACATCAGAAATAAAAACCTCAGCAATTAAAGTTTATCAAGATAATTTTCAAGAAGATAAAATTTGGGGAGATATTACAGAAATATCAACTCAGGAAATCCCTGATTTTGATATTTTACTGGGGGGTTTTCCTTGTCAACCTTTTAGTAGTGCAGGAACAAGACAAGGATTTTTAGATACTAGAGGAACGCTGTTTTTTGAAATTGAACGTATTCTCAAAGATAAATCACCTTTTGGTTTTTTATTAGAAAATGTGGAAGGTTTAGTACAACATGAACAGGCAAGAACATTAGCAACTATTATCAATCAATTAGAACAATTAGGTTATCAGGTAAAACATAGTGTTTTAAATGCTCAAGATTTTGGCATTCCTCAAGATAGAAAGAGAGTGTACATAGTAGGAACTAAAAATAATGCTATTTCTTTAACATTTTCTAAAGATGCTAAACCTAGATTATTAGATATTTTAGAAACAGGTTGTCCAACTTTAAAGACTAATTTTGTTAAAAACCTCCTACAAAAATATCCTATTGAACAACTGTATGGAAAATCTATCAGAGATAAAAGGGGAGGAGAGGATAATATTCACAGTTGGGATTTAGAATTAAAAGGAAGTGTGAGTTTAGCACAAAAGGAATTATTGAACTTATTGTTAAAACAAAGAAGAAGAAAAATCTGGTCTGCTAAAAAAGGGATTCACTGGATGGATGGAATACCCTTAACAGTAGATGAAATTGCTACTTTTTATTCTTATCCTAACTTAGCAGAAATGTTAGATGATTTAGCAAATAAGGGTTATTTAAAATATGAACACCCAAAAGATATTCAAGAAGTAGTGAATAAAGATGGTAACAAAGTGAAAAAACGAGAATATAGATATGATTTACCCAAAGGATATAATATAGTAGTGGGTAAATTGAGTTTTCCTATTAATAAAATTTTCGATCCTAATGACATTGCACCCACATTAGTAGCGACAGATATGCAGAAATTAGCAGTAGTTGATGGGGATGGTTTAAGATGTTTAACTGTAAGAGAGGGGTTAAGATTGTTTGGTTTTCCTGAAGATTATCAGATTCATTTACCTATTAATAAAGCATTTGATTTATTAGGAAATACTGTAGTAGTTCCTATTGTAAGAGAAATTTCAGAAAGAATCGTTATACAAAAAATGTTATCAATTCCCAATCAAGTATATATATTAAGTAGATAATAAATAAGGTGACTTAATTATATCATCATAATGGTTTTTGAGTGTAATCCCAATAATTACTTTTCACTCTCTCTAACCAGTTATCGCTATCTTTGCTTTGAATCACAGTATGCTTCAAAATTTGCCACATCAAAATTAGGTGAAGAATAGAATGCTTTTATTTCTAATAAACCTGTAATCTCTGAGGTTTCATCAACCAAAAAATCAGGAAATTCTTGAGTATTTTGTTTAGTCTTAATGTGGGGTTCAAATTTGTAATTCAAATCCTGGTAAAACATCTTCTCCAGAAAGTACAGCAGGAAGTTGGACAATTTCTACAGGTTTTCCGATTCTATAAATTTCTACTTCTTTATCTTGGGGGTTAATTAACCAACCCAAACGTAAACTATTAGCGATATATTCCTGCATTTTTTCTTGCAGAGTTTTCAATCTGTCGGTTTCTGATCTCAGTTCAATGATAAAGTCTGGTGTAAGTGGGGGAAATTTTTTTCGTTCTTCTTGTGTTAATGCTTCCCAGCGTTCTAATTTTATCCAAGCAACATCAGGTGAACGTTTTGCACCATTGGGAAGTCGGAATATTGTTGAGGAACTAAATACTATTCCTAATTTTGTTTGGTAATTCCACAGACTGACTTTAAAATTTAAGTCGGCTTCACTACGGCCGCTTTCTCCTCCTACTGGTGGCACAATAATTAATTCTCCCTGTGCATTTAATTCTAAGCTTACATCTTTATTGGCCATACAGAGTTGGTAAAACTGATCATCTGTAAGGCGAATAATTGAATCTAGGTTTAAGGTAACTGTATTCATTTAACTAATCTTAGCCTTTAAATAATATGTTTTTTCTGATGTAAAAACCTCAAGTAGATTTTTTCCATTCTAATTTTCAAGAGTTATGGGTATTACAATCTTATCAAGAATTATCTCTTAAAATAATTCTATAATACAATCTCTCAATATTTCTATCCTTTCCTAAATGCTATTAATCATCTCTTGTGGTAAAGCTGTATACCATTTCTTATGTACTTGACTGGTTATATTACGTGCTTTCCTAAAACTATTTTAAATCAAAAACACATAATCTTAAGTCCTAAAATAAGTATTTTGATAAAATTACCAATAAAACTGCTATAATAAAACTCAAAAATCTTGACCAACCACATTAAATATATGATCGTAAATCATGATATTTACATCACTCCCGAACAATATTTAGCACTAGAAGAAAAAAGCCCAATCAAACATGAATACATCAACGGTTACATCTACGTAATGGCTGGTGCTTCCGATCCCCATATTACGGTAACAGGTAATATTTTCACTCTCATTCGGAATCACATTCGCGGTAGTGGGTGTCGAGTTTTTTTTACTGACATGAAAACCAGAATAGAAGCAATAAATCGTTTTTACTATCCTGATGTGATGGTTACTTGTGATGAAAGAGATAAAGGATTATTAAATTATAAAAAATTCCCCTGTTTAATCATTGAAATTTTATCAGATTCTACAGAAGCGTTTGATAGAGGTGATAAATTTGCAGATTATCAAAATATAGAAACTTTACAAGAATATGTTTTAATTGATCTTAAAAAACCTAAAGTAGATTGTTTCCGGCGTAATGATCAAGGGTTATGGGTATTACAATCTTATACAGAATCATCTTTTGAGTTCCAAAGTATTAATTTTCAGGGAAATATGGATGATTTATATGAAGATGTAACTTTCTTATAGCAGTGAAGTATTTTTAGCTAAAGTCACTCTTTCAGGCTGATTTTGATATTTACCTACTACAAAAATTGGGGCTTTCATAATCCGCCAATTAAACGCTAAAAAAGCACCCGTATCAACAATAATCATAATCTATCTTCTTCTTGTTTAGCCCTAAGATAATCAGCCATTTTAGTTTTATAATCAAGCGACAGATCAGCATCACCATTAAAACATCCAACTAAACCAAGTTCTTGAAATATTTTTAATGGTGCCTTATTAGTAGTGTTAATTTGGTTGTAATATTGCTCAATAGCTTGTTTAATCGCCGCGCTCAAGTCTTGATTTGTTTGTTCCTGAATATACGCAAGTTTTTGAACAGCCTCATCATCAAGTTGAATGTCCAACTGCATAATCTTACCTCATCGGTTGATAATTTGACTGAAAAAATTAGAGAGTGTTTGGTTAGTTGATGAAAGTTAAAAAAACTGTCGTTTTCGCGTAACTACAATCTACCTACTATATTTACACTACCACCGGCAGTTAAAACTTGTTTTGCAGTTAATTGTAAACTGGGGAAAAGAGAAGAAATAAGTAGATCATCATGTTGAAACAACTGCTTTTGATACTCATCTTCAATTAACTTACAAATAGTAATAGTTGGCTGCTTAACTTTACCAATATATTCTCTACCACCTAAACCCAAATAATCTATAATCCAATATTCAGGTACACCTAATAAAGCATAATCTTCAACCTTGCGAGCATAATCATTTTGCCAGTTTGTACTCACAACTTCCGCAATTAATTTAATTAATTTTCCTGATGTAATTACAGGTTCTTGTTGCCATAAAGGCTCATTGATTAATTGAGTTTGATCGAGTACAATCACATCAGGACGAAAAGCCGTATTAGTTCCCAAAAGTTTAACCAAACAGCGAGAAGGCGTAAAATATGGTAAATCTTGATGATCAATTTCTACATTTAGTTTACGACTGGTAAAAGCTGATATTTGTTCATGTGGTCCAGTGGGTTCCATCTCGATTAATTCCCCATCAATTAATTCATAATGATTATTGTCACCATATTGAGTAATAAACTCATTCACAGTGATTAGTTTTGGTGCTGCTTGTACCATGATGATTTTTCCTCATCTTCTAACTTGTTAAACTTGAAATTCTCAGATCCCCGACTTCTCAAAGAAGTCGGTGATCTTTTAAATATAATTCAAATTACTCAAAAAATCATTTAACTCTTGTAACATCTCCTCCCGTTCTCGTTCCACCATCATAGCAGCAACGGCGTATTTATCCCAAAAATTCTCAAACACAAAAATAACCATTCTTCTAACAGCATTTAAAGACCTCTCTAACTGTTCCGCAAGTAAATCATAATGATTTTTTCTTTAATCTTTTTCACCCTTGCGGTTAGTTCATCCTTCATACTCTAATAATTTCTGTGCTGTTTCCACTAAAGACTCAATCTCAGCATCCTTTTGAGCGATATCACTTTCTAACTGGTCAATTTCTGCTGCTTCACCTTGAAAAAATGCCTTAGTTCTTTTATACTTTAGCTAAAGTCACTCTTTCAGGCTGATTTTGATATTTACCTACTCTATCTGCATAGGTAGTTTGACATGGTTCTCCTTCTAAAAACAATAATTGTACAACTCCTTCATTGGCATAAATTCTACAATCAGCACTTGATGAATTACTAAATTCCAGGGTAAGTGCGCCATTCCACGAAGCCTCAGCCGGTGTAATATTTGCTATTAAACCAACACGGGCATAAGTGCTTTTTCCCAAACAAATTGCAGTTACATTAGGAGGCATTTGTAATTTTTCTAATGCTACTCCTAGTCCATAAGAATGTGCAGGAATAATAAAAAAATCTCCATCTTCATCATGTTGTAAATCCACAGATTCTAGATTTTTGGGATTAAATTTTTTAGGATTAACAACTGTTCCAGGAATATGTTTAAATACTAAAAATTCTTTAGGTGATAACCGTATATCATAACCATAGGAAGATAAACCATAACTCAGTGCAGGTACTTCCGCGCCAGATTCTAAACTGATAGTACGAAGTAAACTAGGTTCAAATGGTTCAATCATTCCTTTCTTTGCTTGTTCAATGATCCACTTGTCATTCTTCAACATTAGATAGTTACCTTTTTACTAGACTTTATTTGATGTTACTTAAATTCCCAGGCTTGTTATCCTACCATGATGAAGGATACCAATTTCTAAAAAACAATCCAAAATTTTTATTCGATTTGATATTGGCAAAATTTTAATTAGTAGGGTGGGCAATGCCCACCAAAAAATTGCTAATAATACAGATATAGCGGTATGCAGTTGAATGAGATAGGAACTGAAACTTAAAAATCATACAGGATAGGGTTTTGCCTCCTGCCTCCTGCCTCCTGACCTCTGCCTCCTACTATAGATTAATCATCGTGATCATCAAAAGGATCATCTAATTCTTGGCTAGGGGGTCCAAAAGATGTGTAAATTGCCATACCAGTAATAGCAACAAGTGCCGCGCAAAAGGAAATTCCCAGCACTGTAGCGGGTTCAAATTCCATAAATTTAGATACATATTATGAGAGTTATATTTATAGAATATTACAAAATTTAACTTAAATATCAGATCAGTAACTAGAGGAGGTGACAGGTGACAGGGAACAGGTGATAGTTGGCATAGGTGAAAGTCTCTATCTGTCTGAGTTTGACCCTATTTAACTAACCTAGAATATCCATTAAACGATCAGGTAATCTTGCCCCATGAGTAGACCGCAAATTATGTAGTTTTGTAAATGTAACGAAAACCTTCACGAATATAGCTCAACAAATATCACAAACTGCGATAATTTAAGAAAAGCTTTTGGAGTAATCCGCGTACCGTGGGACAACCGGGAACTTATCCGTTAATGGATATAAAGCTTGGGTGATTATTCGTGATTACGAGTAAACGCAAAGTGTTAAATCTGTAGCTAGGTTAATCTAACACAGATAAATACAATCCAAGAATCCCCAGTCTATTCAGGCTGAGGAATGTCTAAGAAAATTTAAAAAAAGCTTTGGCAACTGATCTTAGGTGAACTATGGCACAACGGACTAGGTTGGGAGATATTCTCAGACCCTTAAATGCTGAGTATGGTAAAGTATCTCCAGGTTGGGGAACAACACCTTTAATGGGTGCTTTTATGGGTTTATTTCTGGTATTTCTGTTAATTATTCTCCAAGTTTATAACAAGTCTCTGTTAATTCAGGATGTGCTTGTTGATTGGCGCAGTTTAGGTGGCTAATACCTATTTAGCAATAGCGCTAATATGAAAATTAGCTTCTACCCGGCTTGTCCGGGTTTTTTCTTTACAGGAGAGCAAAATGAATATATTTGGTATTGGTTTACCAGAAATGGCTGTAATTATGGTAGTGGCACTATTAATATTTGGACCCAAGAAATTACCAGAAATTGGCCGCAGTCTGGGGAAAACCATTCGCAGTTTTCAAGACGCTTCTAATGAATTTCAAACTGAATTTAAACGAGAAGCTGAACAGTTAAAAGAAACTGTCCAAACAACCGCCGAATTAGAAACAAAACACATTGAAGCTGGAAAACACCAGCAGGAAAACACACAAGGATGAAGGATGAAGAAGTAAAACCCAAGGCTTTGGTAATTCCCCAGCTAATTGTGGGACTAGGAAACCCAGAACCAAAATATGACCAAACTCGGCACAATATTGGCTTTGCAGCTATAGATAGTCTTGCTCATGCTTGGCAAATTTCTCTAGCTGAAAATCGCAAATTTCAAGGCGAGTTTGGCGAAGGTACTGCACCCGGTAGCGGTAAAATCCGCTTACTTAAACCCTTAACCTATATGAATCGTTCCGGACAAGCAGTACAAGCTGTAACCAGTTGGTATAAATTACCTCCTGAATCAGTATTAGTTATTTACGATGATTTGGATTTACCCTTGGGAAAAACTCGTTTACGCTTATCTGGTTCTGCGGGTGGACATAACGGCATGAAAAGCATTATTTCCCACCTCAATAGCCAAAACTTCCCCAGATTACGAATTGGTATCGGTAAACCCAAAGGTTCAATAGATGGGGATAATTCCCATACCGTTTCTCATGTTTTAGGACGATTTTCTGCGGCTGAAAATAAAGTCATGTCCCAAGTTTTAGACTTTATGGTTGACTGTGTAGAATTTAGTTTTAAACAAGGGGTAGAAAAGGCGATGAATCGTTGTAATACCCAGAAATTTTCAGATGTTGAGTCTTGAGCAAAAAAAAGGCGGGTAAACCCCGCCCTCAGATATTAACTCTTTGTAATAGGTTCTAATTGGTAATTAAGAAAGTTGGAACAAGAAAGTAACTAAATCACCCTTACCTAAGCTGATACGATCCCCTGGGCGGAGGCGGTGTCTATTTCCTGGTAAGAGAGGCAAATTATTGATGTAAGTACCATTGGAACTACCCACATCTTCTATATAACAAGAATCACCTTCAATGCGAATATCTGCATGAATCCGAGATACAATCTCAGAATTAGCAAATCCAGAAACATCTATATCTGGAGGAATGCGATCATTAGGTTTACCAATATGAATCACCGATAGATTTTGTGGTAATTCTATTTCTTGACTAGCTTGAACATGGAATAACCGAGCTACTACCTGCTGTAATTGGGTTTTAGAAACATTGGCTGGTGCAGGGGGTTTTGGTGGTTCAGGAATTGTCATTGGATCGATCTGCGGTACATAAGCAGGAGGAATATAAACTTCCTCTTCCTGTGCTACGGGTGCAGGTGGAGGTGTGAGTGCTTCGGGAATATAAATTTCTGGTTCTGGTGCTGCTGGTGGAGGTGTGAGTGTGGCGGGAATGTAAACTTCCTCTGCTGCTGGGGCTGGAGGTGAAGGAACATAAACAGCTTCTTCTTGAACCACAGGTGCGGGTGCAGCAGGAATATAAACCTCTGGTTCTGATGTTACAGGTGCAGGTATAGCGGGAACATAAACAGCTTGTTCCTGTACTACCGCCGGTGGTGTGGGTGGGGCAACTATAGCTGTTGCTGGTGGGTTAGGTGTAGCAATTCCTAAAGCATCTGGCTTTAACAGTTCCATGATAGGGTCAGGAGTTACCAAGGCCACTGGTTGTACAGGATTAGGGGCAATGGTGCGGGCGGCTGTGGTTGCTGCTACAGCATTAGCGTGAAAATGAAGGTTATAGCCGCACTGACCACAGAAAGCGGCATCGGATTGTACGGTTGCCCCACAATTAGGACATTTAGCTGTAGCGGGTAACGGCGTATAGCAAGCTTCACATTGAACAGCGCCGTCTGGATTGGGATGATTGCAATTAGGGCAGACGATCATGGATTTAAGCCTTAGTGAAGGTCGTTGTAAAAATATGACAGCATAAGTACAAATGTAACTTTAGCTTTCTTCCGATGCTAACAATTACTTAGATTGAGAATACAGCAGATTGCAAGTCAACGAGGCTTCCGTGAGCGTCAGCCGATGGCATAGCACCACTGCCTCCTGCCTTCTGCTGTAACTTAATCATCTCAATCATGGAAATCTCAAGAATCATAATTAGGGTTTAAGTTCTGAACCGGCGGCTGCGTCTAGCAACCAGTAAAGCTTGCCCTGGGGTTTAATTAAGCGAGATGGATAGGTGAAATCATCAGCTACCGGTGCAAAGATTTGTGCTAAAGCTGGTCTTTTGTTAGCACCAGCAACCAGAAAAATCACATTGCGAGCCGCATTAATGAATGGATAGGTAAAGGTGATGCGGAGGTTATCATCTTTATTACCCACAGTAATTAGGCGATCGCACACCTTCAGAGCCTCCGTGTGGGGAAACAAAGATGCAGTATGGGCATCATCACCCATTCCTAGTAAAACTACATCTAATGGGGGGAACTCTCCAGATGTAGACTTAAAAAATGTTTGCAGATGCTGGTTATACTTAGCTGCATCCACTTCTGGATTAGCGGCTAAAGTCGGTATAGCATGAATATTTGCTGCTGGGATAGCTACCCGATCCAACCATGCACGCCGTGCCATCAGTTCATTGCTATCGGGATGATCGGCTGGCACATAACGCTCATCTCCCCAGAATACATGAATTTTATCCCAGGGTAAGTTCTGATTAGCTATGGCTTCATACAATGGTTTTGGTGTGCTACCACCAGATAAAGCAATGGTAAATTGCCCCCGTTCACTCATAGCAGTTTCCACTGTGGACAGGATTAATTCTAGCGCCCGATTGACTAGGGCTGATACACCGGAGTGGACTTCAATAGTTTTGTTCATGGCATTATCATGACATAGCCTGTTTCTTTGCAATACCATACTGAACTTTTGATAATTTTCCGGTTTAACGCTGGAAACTTTTAATATGATCAAGTTCAGCCTCAGCTATTGCCTGGACTAGCCATACATTATCGTCCTTTACCTTGTTTATCATTCATCTTGCTTCCTTATCAGTAGTCATTCGTACTAATCGCTAATAATCATCTCAAAAAACAATTGAGATAATAAAGCTACTGATGAGGTAAAAGTAAAAATACTTGGCGCGAATATAACAGAAATAAGATGAAAAACGCAAGTTTACCCAAGATAATAAAGGTTCAATAAATCAACTAATTTATTTTGTAAACCTAATTTAGCCTGAACAACAACCTTAAAAATTATTTCATTTTTCTAATTCACTTTGTGGGAAAAGATTACCCCCATTAACTATTAACTGGGTAAACCTGAACTCCTGACTCGGTGACTGGTCACTGAGCGATAGCCTGCGTGGCGTAGCCATAGTCGAAGTGCTGACTCGGTGACTCCTGAACTCCCAAACCACTAACAATGATTTTTGTTGACAAAACCTAAAAAATCTGTTAATAATTGATCTTTGTGGAAACTTTACCCTTTAATATAATCTCTTGGCTAACGTCATTGTCATAGGCTCTCAATGGGGCGATGAAGGAAAAGGTAAAATAACTGACTTACTCAGCCGCTCCGCAGATGTGGTGGTGCGTTACCAGGGGGGAGTCAATGCTGGACATACCATAGTAGTCCAAGGTCAGACATTTAAACTGCACTTAATTCCCTCTGGTATATTGTATCCAGATACCGAGTGTATTATCGGCTGTGGAACAGTTATAGATCCACAGGTTTTGATAAAAGAACTCGAACAACTTGAAAAATTAAATATTTCTACGGCTAATCTGTTGATTTCAGAGACGGCTCATGTTACCATGCCTTACCATCGGTTAATTGATCAGGCATCAGAGGAACGGCGAGGAAATCATAAAATTGGGACAACCGGTAGAGGTATCGGTCCTACCTATGCTGATAAATCCGAACGGACAGGCATCAGGATGTTAGACTTGATGGATACCCAAGGGTTGCGTAAGCAATTAGAATGGACAATCAATTATAAAAACACAATTTTAGAAAAGTTGTATGATATTCCTCCTCTTAACCCCCAAGCGGTAATTGAAGAATATTTAGGTTATGCAGAAAGATTACGTCCTTTTGTGGTGGACACATCAATAAAAATATATGATGCTGTGCAAAAACGACGTAACATTTTGTTTGAAGGCGCACAGGGAACACTCCTGGACTTAGATCACGGGACATACCCCTATGTCACCTCTTCTAATCCTGTCGCTGGTGGGGCTTGCGTGGGTACTGGCATAGGGCCAACAATGATAGATCGGGTCATTGGCGTATCCAAAGCATACACTACCAGAGTCGGCGAGGGACCATTTCCCACAGAATTAAATGGGGAAATTGGTGACTTACTCGGCGATCGCGGTGCGGAATTTGGCACAACCACAGGCAGAAAACGCCGTTGTGGTTGGTTTGATGCCGTCATTGGGCGTTATGCAGTTCGCATCAATGGTATGGACTGTATGGCCATTACAAAACTAGATGTCCTCGATGAACTAGAAGAAATCCAAGTTTGCGTGGCCTATGAAATTGATGGCCAACGCTGCGAACACTTCCCCACCAGCGCCCGTCAGTTTGCTCGTTGTCGTCCCATTTACAAAACCGTCCCCGGTTGGAAGGTCCCAACCAGTCAGTGTCGTACCTTGGAAGAGTTACCACGGCAAGCATTGGACTATCTCAAATTCTTAGCTGAATTAATGGAAGTCCCGATTGCGATTGTTTCCTTGGGAGCAAGTCGTGATCAAACTATCATTGTAGAAGATCCTATTCACGGACCAAAACGCGCACTGTTGCACCCCAACGGTATGCCCGTTTAGTCAGTAGTCAGTAGTCAGTTGCAAAATAACAGACAACTAACAACGAAAAACTAACAACCAACAACTAACAACTAACAAATTATATGGCGATCGCAGTAGAATCTCAAAAACGTCCAGAAGGTAGCAAACCTAAAGCCTTACGCCGTTCTGGCTTAATTCCTGCCAATTTGTATGGACACAAAGGTATTGAATCAATTTCTCTAGTTCTTGACGCTAAAGTTGTAGAACGCTTACTCAAGCAAGCTGCACCTAACAAAACCGAAGTAGAACTCAGCATCCCTGAATTAGAGTGGACTGGTACAACCGTCATCCGTGAAGTGCAAATTCACCCAGCCAAAGGTACACCTTACCACCTCAGTTTTTTTGCTGGCAATAAAGCCTAAAATTCAGGTAATAATAACTAAGAGAACCAGGGTTAAACCTGGTTTTTTTGTAAAAAAAAGCAAAGAGAAGGTGACAGTTCACAGTTCACAGTTGACCGTTGACAGGAGGTAGGGGAGAAAATTCTATTCCCTCGTGCTTACCTACTGTCTGTTCCCTGTTCCCTGTTCCCTGCGATGCACTGAGCTTGTCGAAGTGTTCCCTGTTCCCTGTTCCCTATTACCAATAAAAATGACAGAAACAAACCTTCCCACCTTCATCCAACAAATGTTACAGCCAGGATTTTATCCTCATCCCGTAACAGAACCCATTCAACTCATTCAAACTCACGTTTCTTACGTCCTGTTAACAGGAGATTATGCTTACAAGCTAAAAAAACCAGTCAACTTTGGTTTTTTAGACTTTTCCACCCTAGAAAAACGACAATATTTTTGTCACGAAGAACTACGTTTAAATCAAAGAGGTGCGGGTGAATTATATTTAGAAGTTGTCCCCATAACTTTAACCGATGAACAATATCATTTAGGTGGTACAGGCGAGGCTGTAGAATATGCGGTTAAGATGCGTCAATTTCCCCAAGAAACCCTATTTAGTGAACTTTTTGCCAGTGGGAAGTTACAAGAAAGCTACTTAGAAGAATTGGGACGAGTTGTAGCTCAATATCATGCTGAAGCAGTCACAAATGATTATATTCGCAGTTTTGGGGAAGTCTCCCAAGTGCGGTTAGCTATTGATGAGAATTATCAACAAGCACAAAACTATATTGGTGGACCCCAAACCCAAGAACAGTTTGAAGAAACAAAACAATATACCGATAATTTCTTTGTTCAACATCCAGAATTATTTAAAAGCAGAATTGACAATAACTATATTTGTGAATGTCACGGCGATTTACACTTGCGAAATATTGCTTTGTGGCATGATAAAATCATGCTGTTTGACTGCATAGAATTTAACGAGCCTTTCCGCTTTGTTGATGTCATGTATGATGTGGCATTCACAGTCATGGATATTGAAGCCAGAGGCAGGAAAGACTTAGGAAATGCCTTTTTAAATGCCTATCTAGAGCAAACTGGAGATTGGGAAGGTTTACAGGTATTACCTTTATATTTAAGCCGTCAAGCCTATGTGCGGGCTAAAGTGAGTTCTTTTTTATTGGATGATCCTAACATCCCCGATGCCGTAAAGGAAGAATCGGCAAAAACAGCGGCCGCATACTATCGTCAAGCATGGGAATATACCAAAGCCCAACAGGGAAAACTGATTTTGATGTCCGGGTTGTCTGGCGCTGGTAAAAGTACCACAGCTAAATATTTAGCCCGAAAACTTAATGCAGTTCATTTACGTTCCGATGCTGTGCGTAAGCATTTAGCAGGAATTCCTCTATTAGAAAGAGGTGGAGATGAAATCTATACACCGGAAATGACCCAAAAAACCTATAGCCGATTGTTAGCATTAGGAATTATACTGGCTAATCAAGGTTGGTCTGTGATTTTAGATGCTAAATATGATCGCCAGGATTTACGATCCGCAGCTATTTCTCAAGCAGCCCAGCATCAATTACCCATACATATTATCAACTGCTCCGCACCCGTGGAAGTTCTAACACAACGACTACTACAGCGTGCAGGGGATATTGCTGATGCTACTGCTGATTTATTAGCATCCCAAATCAAGCAATTTGAACCATTTACAGGTCAAGAACAACCTTATCTAACAGTTGTAAATACAACTGAACCACTACAGGCACAATTATCAGGATTGATTTAATTGTGCCTTTAGTAAATTAGGGTTTAGCCACCTACATCCCCTGCCCCCGTGACCCCCAAGTTTGGGGGTAAAATGGGGGACTCTGAAATCCTTATTCCCCCAGAATTGGGGGTTAGGGGCATTAAAACCCTATTAGGCAACTTGATTAGACTGTACACCGTAGTCATGAGGGGAGGGGACTAAGGGGAGGGGTAGAAGGCTGTGGCACAAAGATTTGAGCTTAATTTAACACTCATGAAACCTTTACTCCGTAAAAAATACGTCAAAAACTTCTTGATTCTGCCTTTTTAATTTTTAATGATTAATTTTTAATTCCCAATCTTATGGCACCAAAAAAAAATCTTCTGAGCGAAATTTTATCTTCTTCCCCTAACTTTCCTTCTCAACTGTTATTTGGATTATTTTTATTCATTATTGCCAGAATTGCTGGGGCTTCATTTCCCCTGAGTTTATTTGTGGGTGTGATGGGTGGTGTGAGTTTAGGATTAATCACAAACGCAAATGAAAATAACCCAGAGTCCACCATAGTAGCACCTAATGATGGTATTGATGCTGGATTAAAATATTGGTTGGTGTTTATGCTGGGTTGTCTGTTTTTAGGTTATTCAGCGCCCATGAGTATTTTGTTTGGTGGTATTGCTGGTGTGGGTGGTGGCTGGGTTATTTCTTGGTGGCGTAGTCAAGACACCCTACAAACACAATTATCACGAGAAATGCCAGAAGAAAATATAGAAGAACCAAGCGAAAGAAGTGCAAAAAGACGCAAAAGAAAACCTAGCCAACGTTTCCGTCGCGCCTCAACAACTTTCAATTTTCGTTTTTGGGAAAAGTAGTTAATCATTGGCAACAAAAATATTCAATTACTTCTTGTGGGATAGGCATAATGCGACAAGATGAGTATAAGTTTTGTCTGCGCTTAGACTCGAACGGAATATAAGCCCATCCTACAAAAATTGAACGGGTAAAATTTCAAATTCTGAAATAGAATATATATTTAACACAAAGTATAAATTATTAAACAATACTAGCAAAGAGAGGATTAGAGATTTTGTGGCTTAAATTCGTAAAATATTTGATTTTCAGTATAGTTACAGGTATTTTAGCAATCGCTCTCACAAACTGTACTACCGCACCATCACCGCTATTACGTATTGGTGCGAATCTGTGGACAGGCTATGAAACCCTATACTTAGCCCGCGATCTTGGTTATTATGATCAACAACCGATCAAATTAGTAGATTATCCTTCAGGAACAGAAGAAGTAAGAGCTTATCGCAATCATGAAATTGAAGGAGCAGGGTTATCAATTGACCAAGCTTTATCCATAGCAGCAACTCAAGACAATATTAAAATTATTACTATCATGGATGTTTCTCATGGTGGAGATGTAATTTTAGGCAAACCCGAAATTGCTAATATAAAAGCCTTAAAAGGAAAGCGTGTAGGTGTAGAATCAACCGCCTTAGGAGCTTTTTTTATAAGTCGTGCGCTGGAAAAAAATGGAATGTCTGTGAAAGATATTCAGATTGTTTCTTTAGAACTGACCGAACATGAACGAGCTTATAAACAAGGAAAAGTAGATGCTGTTGTTACCTTTGGTCCAGCTAGAATCAAACTATTAGCAGCCGGAGCAAAATTATTATTTGATAGTAGCCAAATTCCTGGAGAAATTGTAGATATTCTGGCTGTAAGTAAAGAAGCTATAACTAATTCTTCTGATACCATTCAATCATTAGTCAATGGAAGATTTCGCGCCTTAGATTATTTAGAAAAAAATCCTCAAGATGCAGCTAGTCGCATAGCTAAACGTACCCAAGTAACCCCGGAACAAATTTTAAACGCCTTTAAGGGATTACGTCAGCCTAACTTGCAAGAAAATCAAAAATTACTCGATAAAAGTGATCCTGCATTAGTAAATAGCATGAGAAAACTTGTACAGATAATGGTAGAAAATAAATTGTTACCAAAGGCAATTGATCCTGTAAATTTACTCGATGATCGGTTTGTTAAAAATGCTAAATTATAAAGTGGAAAATCCTAATGAAAAGTTTTCCCCTCCCCCTAAGATTTTCAATTCCGTCAATTTTAATCTTATGCGGCGGCTTATTGGGAATAACATCTTTTAATCAAGAAATTAATGAAACATATAAAAAAACCGAAATAAATACTAAAAATTATCTCCAAATTTCCGCAGGACAAACAGCCAGAATTTTAGATTATTTATATCGAAGAGCAGATATTGAAGATGCGGAAATTACTATTATCAGTCAACTGGGCAGTGACCCAAACTTAAATTTAGTCATGGTAATTGATGATAAAAATACTGTTCACCTATCAAACCGTTATGAACTTATAGATACTCCCATTAATAAAACCATTGCTGCTGCTTATAGCGGTGATTTAATGACTGCACGAGAAAAATTTGCAGGAAATGTAATACTTTCTCAAGATAAGCAAAAGCTAATAGCAATTTATCCTATTCTTTTACAGACTTTGCCTAACGAAATACGCCCTTCTAGAGTAGGAATTTTGTTTTTTGAATATGATCTTACTCGTACTAAACGACAGGCTTATAATGATGCTTTAAGACGATCTCTAATATTTAATGGTTTATTAAGTATATTTTGTATAGGCTTATGGTTTTTCTTTGAATTAACTCTAACTCGTCGAGTTGCTCAGTTAGTTGCAGCTAGTCATAGTTTAGCTGAAGGTGATCTGAATATCAGAACCCAACTATCAGGATCGGATGAACTTACCCAAATCTCCATTGCATTTGATCACATGGCCAGTAAAATTCAGGAAAATACTAAAATTCTGCAAGAGGAGTTAATAAAAAGAGCAATTATTGAAGCAAAATTGAAAGAAACCAATGAACAACTATCTATTTCTAATGTCGAACTTGCATCTGCAACTAAAGCGAAAAGTGAGTTTCTAGCAAATATGAGTCATGAAATTCGCACCCCGATGAATGGTGTGATTGGTTTAACTCAACACCTGTCTATGATGAATCTTTCAGAAGAACAAAGAGATTTAGTTCATACTATTCGAGATAGTGGTGATGCGCTTTTAACTATTATTAATGATATTCTTGACTTCTCTAAAATTGAATCAGGAAATTTGCAATTAGAAGAACATCCTTTTATATTAACAGATATCATTAAATCCGTTTGTAATCTTCTATCTACACAAGCAACTAAGAAAAATATTAACCTTGAATATGCTATTGCTGATGATATTCCTGCTTATCTTTTAGGAGATGGTTCGCGCTTACGTCAAATCTTACTTAATCTTGTAGGCAATGCCATCAAATTTACTGAATATGGTGGAATTTATCTTTCAGTCAATAGTCAAATAATTGGCAATAGTCAAGGATTTTCAGCATATCAAATCATGATTACTATTAAAGATACAGGCATTGGCATTAATAAGCAGAACTTACAAAAACTATTTCAGCCTTTTAACCAAGGTGATGCTTCTATTAGTCGTAAATATGGTGGTACGGGTTTAGGTTTAGTAATTAGTAAGAGTTTAGTGGGATTAATGGGAGGGAAAATTTGGGTAGAAAGTCTTGGTAATGTTGCTGGTAATCCTCCTGAAAATTGGGTATTCAATCCAGATGATACTCAAGTTCAAGGTTCAATTTTTCATTTTACTTTTATTACTAAGGAAGTTTTAGCTTCTAGCTTAACCGCTAAATATGCTCACGAAAATGAGAAAAAAGAAGGAGAAATCAACAAAATTTATTTAAAAATCCTCCTAGCAGAAGATAATAAAGTTAATCAAAAGGTTGCTCTTATGACCTTGAGAAAACTTGGTTATACCGCCGATATTGCCAACAACGGTTTAGAGGTATTAGCCATGATAGAAAATCAACTTTATGATGTGATTTTAATGGATATGCAAATGCCAGAGATGGATGGTATAACCGCTACAAAAATGATTCGGGAAGCCAATATATCTCAACCTTGGATTATTGCCTTGACAGCTAATGCTTTAGTCCAAGATCGTCAAATTTGCTTAGATGCAGGTATGAATGATTTTTTGGCTAAACCACTGGTAATGACGGAACTCACAAAAGCTTTAAAAAAAGTGCCAATTTAATTGGATTAGTCAAACTTGAGAATTTATAATTAGACATCTCAAAATAAAAATAGTTTTAAAATTTCTTAGTTATGTTTTTATATCTATCTAAAATCATCCCACTATTTTTTTACCCTTTAGGCTTGGCCAGTATTAGTTTAATCGTGGCTTTGGTGACTTTGCGGAAACGTCCCCGTCTTGCGACTATAGCTATTTCTCTATCTTTAGCTGTATTACTGCTTTCTAGTAATGCTTGGGTGGCAAAATACATGATACGTAGCCTAGAATGGCAAAATATCCCTGGGTCTGAAATCCCCAATGCTGAAGCTATTGTAGTCTTAGGTGGTGCTACAAAATCAGCAATTTGGCCGCGTCCAACTGTCGATTTAAGTGAAGCAGGCGATCGCGTTATTTATGCTGCTCAACTCTATTTCCAAAAAAAAGCCCCTATAATTATTCTTAGTGGTGGCCGCATTGACTGGCGTGGTAGTGGTTCTCCAGAATCAGCAGATATGGCAACTATACTGGCATCTATTGGTGTTCCTTATGAGGCAATTATCCAAGAACCTGATTCTCTCAATACATATCAAAATGCTGTCAATGTCCGTAAAATCCTAGAAGCTCGTCAAATTAAAAAAGTATTATTAATAACTTCGGCAATGCACACACCGCGATCGCTGAAAATCTTTCACCGTCAAGGTATTGATGTTATTCCCGCACCCACTGATTTTATTGTCAGTCAAGGAGAACTTGAAGAACTTGTTACTAGTCCTAAAGCCGCCATTCTCAATTTACTTCCCGATACAGACAATTTACATCAATTTACAGGTGCATTAAAAGAATATCTTGGTACTTTTATTTATTGGTTACGCGGTTGGATTTAACAATTATAGAAGAAGGCAGGAGGCAGTGGTATGGTTAACGCCACGCTTTGCTAACGGCTACGCTCACCAATCGGGGCAAGAGGCAAGAGTAAATATAAATACGATTCCCGATTCCCGATTCCCGATTCCCGATTCCCGATTCCTTATTACCAATGAGTAAAGATTTACCATATATCGTCCCGTCACCTCAACCGGAAGCGGAGGAAGTGTTTGCAGTTCATCAAACATCCCAGGAATTTTATCAAGAAGTTAATGTTCGGTTAGAATTTAAACAACATTGCGAGTGGTATCAGAAAACTGCAACCCAAAATCGTCGAGACTTAGGGAAAATGCGGCGCGAACTCAATATTATGTCATGGTTTTGTCGCCGCTAATTGGTGATTTATATTGATACCTGCTAATTTAGGTAATGCAGGGTAGTTCTTACTTCTCCTGTGGTTGTGATCGGAGTAAATATAATGACTGGATTTAGCTTGGGAAATAATGATGTCGTTTCCATAGACAGAAAAAAGAGTCCGTTAGGGTTTTCGACTTTTAAAGTTATAGAACTGACGGAAAATTTAGCCAACAGAATGGGACAGGAATTTGATAACGAAACCCTTGCGGCTTGGATTTTAGAGGGAATACCATGTGAAGCCATGGAAACAACTGGGGGGGGATGGCAAAAAGGAAAGGTGAGAATTTCGTTAGAATTTATACCTGACGATATAGGTGAGAATCAACCTCAGAAGGCTTCCTTAATTCCATCACTGAAAAGAAATCCTCTTTTAGATGGTCTGCAAGCGGAACTATTGAACAACGAATAAGAAAGCTGATTGTCATGCAGGGGTAATTCATGAATTACCCCTACTTTCGTCGTGTTTTGCTTTAGTCCTAACTTAGATAACTTCTATTTCAAAATCGCGTAAATGAGCTTTAAATTTTTTACTAAACTGGACTAAAAAAGGGAAGTTAGCACTTACAGGTCTATCATGCCACTGAGTAACAACAGCTACTATTTCCCCTTCCGTTCCTTGGATGTCAAAAGCCTGACTGCGATGTTCAGGATGATGATAAACCACTACTGATTCTTTCACGCGCACGCGATCGCCTACTTTCATAATATCTTATGTATCTAACTCTTGTTTTTCCTCAACCATCTCTACAGCTATTTTGACTGCAAAATCCAGCATGATTTAATGGCAAACCCAATTTTACAATAGATTGCGCTATTAAGCTGTGGGACAAACTTGTATATTTTTGATGGTTATCAGTAGGAAAAATATTCTCCCCTGCTCCCCTGCCTACTCTGGGCAGAATTTCCGTACTTTTTCGGGAAGTTGGCGACAGACTTGTTGGAAAGATTGAGGATATAATTCCCGCCACGCAAATAAACCCACAGAGGTACTTCCCATTAGTAAGAGTAAGAAGATAACAAATAAAACCCAACTCTTGCCTTTAGATGGTGGGATAGGTGTAGTGGCTTCTTCATTCAAACTCAAATTTAACAGGGCTTGGGAACTTGCGGTTAAATCGGTTTCTATGGGTGTGGAAACAATTAGCGCGTCTGCATCAGCAACGGCAAGAGGTGAGGGAGGAACAATTTCGGCTGGGGGTGAGGGGATAATTGCCATTGATAATGGTTCAGCCACACGGCAAAGAGTTAGTACCACAGAGATATTATCTTGGCCATTCTTTTCATTAGCTAGTTTAATTAATTCCTGGGTAGCAGCTTCTATGCTTAAATCACCAGTGAGGACGGGAATAGCATAATCTTGCCAATATTGTGTTACTAAATTGCGATCGCTCAAACCATCCGAACAAAGTAATAAAATCCCATCTTCCTCTAAAACAAATCGTTGAATCGAAAAGTTAAGAAATTCCGCTTCTTTTGTGCCTAGTGCTTGGGTGAGGGCGTTAGCTTCGGGTATTTGCAGCGCTTGACGATATAAACTTTTGCCTAAACCAACTTCTCGTTTAACCAGATCATCATCTACAGTCAAGAGTTGACAATAATTCTGGGTTATCCAATAAGCACGACTATCACCAATATGCGCTAAATAAAGTTCATGGGAATTTTTTAAATTTTCTTCAGCAGATGTAATTATTCTTTGGGGTATCTGCAATGACATCACCAAAGTTGTGGCCATGCGTTCCTTACCCTGACGATTTTGCTCATCATTGCGTGACCAGACCACATTATTCACAACTCGCAAACAAGACTCTAGTTGCTGAGATAATAAATTCGGCGTTAACAGTTCTGTTTGTTCTCCTATCTCTGTTAATAAAGCCCGCATTTGTAACTTGAGAGATTGTAGTGCTAATTGACTGGCTACTTCACCACCTTCATGGCCACCAATACCATCACAAATAATTGATAACTGTGGTTTTAAATCATCATCTCTATTGTTAGTATCACTAGGATAACAGGCATCTTCATTATGTTTAATAACTTTACCTGTATCCGTTGCTCCAGCTATAGTTAAAAATAAAGGTAATTCTGCGGCTGTTGTTAACAATAATTCATTGAGTTGAGCGTTAATATTCTCTAAATCAACTTCCTTTTGACACATTAACTCAACTATTATTTCTAACTTGGGGGCAATGGTGCTTTTTGCTGTTGTCACCCAAGACCGCCAAGAATTACCTAAATCTTGTAAAGTTGGTTGTTCTGTACTTTGATGCAATTCTAATAACCGAATACACCAACCTTGAACACATAAATTATCTGCTAATAGCAAGCTTTGGGCAACTTGTAATTCTAATAACGGTGTCCACAATTGGAGAATTTGCCATAACCAGTAAACCTGTCTGACGGGAGATGCTTGTTCCCAGGAGTCGGTAATAGTTGGGTAAATACAGCCTGTTTCATCTATAGGAGCATTTTCCAATAGTAAAATATCACCATCTACTTCTGCCAAGGAAGTAAAACCATAAGCTTGGGGAATGTGTAAGTGTTCTGAATATAAGCGTAAATAGGGAATAACTATACTTGGCAGTTGGGAGGGTATATCTGGTAATAGTGTAGGTTGAGTATCCAGCCAAATTTGCGGTTTAATGACTTCATATCTGTCAGCTACCTTTGTTTCTGGGGGAATTTGTGTCGCTTGATTGCCAGTTGCCCACAAATAGCGGTAAATTAGGGGAGTTTGACAGCGATCGCAAATAGTATCACCCACCGAGTTAATTGGCTGATCACATTCTGAATTTGGGCAATTAATAATCCGTTGGGTAGAAAGCATAATTAGAGGAGTTCAGGAGTAGAGACGTTCCAGCAGGAAGAAAGAAGTTAGAAGGATCTAGAATCTGAAAAAGTATTTTTGTTTTAATGACATAAATGCATATTTTTCTTATATTATCAAGGTTAGGACTTACGCACAGGTTACTAGAAACGAACCACAGAGGACACAGAGATCACAGAGGAATGAGAGTTTGAGAGGGTTTATGTGTAAGTTCTAAAGGTTTGAAGTTAATCAGGTTATCAATAAATTTTCCCAGGTTTTGACCTCCACAAATGCAATAAATCCAAAATCTAAAATCCAAAATCGGATGTCTTTCGGTAGAATATTCTAGGACTTACGCACAAGTCACGCAATAGTCAACCACGAAGGAACGAAGAGAACGAAGAAAAGAGGGTTTGAGAGATATTTTGCGTAAGTCCTGTATTCTTCATATTTGCAAATTAGTTTAAAGGAATCTGGGAAATTATGGCGCGTTTGGCATTGCTGAGTGTATCTAATAAAACTGGTATAATTGATTTAGCTCGTAGCTTAGTAGAAGAATTTGGCTTTGATATCATCAGCAGTGGGGGAACAGCCAAAACCCTGAAAGATGCCGGCATACCAGTTACCAAAGTTTCTGATTATACAGGTTCACCAGAAATTTTAGGCGGTCGGGTCAAAACTCTTCATCCCCGTATTCATGGCGGTATTTTAGCACGGCGAGATGTGGCGCAAGATGTCACAGATTTAGAAAATAATCAAATTCGTCCCATTGATTTAGTCGTTGTTAATCTTTATCCTTTTGAGGAAACCATTGCTAAACCTGGTGTCACCTTAGCTGACGCGGTGGAACAAATTGATATTGGTGGCCCGGCCATGTTAAGGGCATCATCAAAAAATTACGCTCATTTGACAGTATTATGTGATCCGGCTCAATATGGTGAGTATTTGCAAGAACTAGGTCAAAATGGGGCAGCGTCCCTAGAGTTTCGGCAAAAATGCGCCTTAAAAGGATTTTTACATACTGCTAGTTATGATAATGCCATTGCAGCTTATTTAGGTGGCATACAAAGTTCAGAGTTTACCATGTCTGGGACACAAATCCAATCTTTGCGTTATGGAGAAAACCCCCACCAACCCGCAGCATGGTATCAAACGGGAAACACTCCCACAGGTTGGACAGCAGCAACTAAATTGCAAGGTAAGGAACTCAGTTACAATAATTTAGTAGATTTGGAAGCTGCACGGCGAATAATTGCTGAATTTACCGAAAGTCCTGCTGCGACAATTATCAAACATACCAACCCCTGTGGAACTGCGGAAGCAGAAACGATTTTCGACGCTTATCAAAAAGCCTTTAATGCTGATTCTATCTCAGCTTTTGGCGGCATTGTGGCTTTAAACCGTCCTGTTGATGCAGCCACGGCGACGGAATTAACGAAGACATTTTTAGAGTGCGTGGTTGCCCCCGGTTGTGATGAGGAAGCCCAGGAAATTTTAACTAAAAAGGGTAATGTCCGAGTTTTGATTTTACCAGATTTGCTAACTGGACCGAAAGAAACTGTCAAAGCTGTAGCCGGTGGGTTTTTAGTCCAATCTGCTGATGATATCATTGCCGATCCTAGTCAATGGCAAGTTGTCACCGAACGTCAACCCACACCCAGCGAGTTAGCTGAATTATTGTTTGCGTGGAAAGTTTGCAAGCACGTGAAATCAAATGCTATTGTTATAGCGAGCGATCGCACAACCTTAGGCGTAGGCGCTGGACAAATGAACCGCGTGGGTTCAACCAAAATTGCCCTCGAACAAGCTGGAGGAAAAGCCCAAGGAGCATTCCTAGCTAGTGACGGCTTCTTTCCCTTCGATGATACCGTCAGAGCAGCCGCAGCAGCCGGAATTACCGCCATTGTCCAACCCGGAGGTAGTCTCAAGGATAAGGACTCTATTAAAGCCGCAAATGAACTGGGTTTATTGATGGTTATCACTGGTGTACGGCACTTTTTACATTAGGTAATGGGTAATGGGTTGAGAAAGTATCGCAAGCTGTCTTCCTGAACTTCTGAACATTAAGGTTGATGACTACGGCGAATTTCTGTAATTTGATCTGCCACATCTAAGATAGACTGGGGCATCTGAGAACCGGTGAGAATAATATCTAGATGGGAAGGACGTTGAGATAAAAAGTCTAATACCTCAGTTTCGGGAATACAGCCGAAATGTATCGCCAAACTTAATTCATCTAAAAGCAATAAAGAATATTTACCTTCATTAACTACCTTTTTGGTGTGTTGCCAAAGCTCTTGGAGAGCTTGTTTTTCTGATTTTTCTAAATCTGGAGTATCAATAAAACGCAGCAAATCACAGCGAATCCAATCTAAATTTTGTCCCATTTGGATCGGTCGCTGGTATCCTTGTCCAATACCCCCTTTGAGAAATTGAACTATTAATACTGGTGTTCCTTGCCCGGCAATTCTCAGTGCTTGTGCCATAACACTTGTAAAAAAGCTGCGTTGGGAACTTGTAAAAACCTGTACCAGTCCTTCAACAGAATATGGTAAACTCAGAGTCGAATTTAGGCCTGGGGTTTCTAATTGGGCAACCATAAGACAAAGCTGAATCCTTACATCAATTTAATGATCTCACTAATTTCTATAATTTCAGCATATTTTTATATAGCTAACTCCACTCTGAGCGATCGGTAATGATTTACTATTGCATTAGTCAATTTTATACTTGGGGAGTAGGTTCTCATGAGATTAGTGATTTTAGGAGGTTCAGGGTCAGGTAAAAGCACTCAAGCGCAAAGACTTTCTAAAGTTTTTAATGTGCCTTTAATTTCTACAGGTGAAACTTTACGAGCAGCTATATATGGCAATAATCAAAATAATAATTATGGGGAATTAAATGATTTAGTTCTAGAAGCTAAACCTTATTTAGAACATGGAGAGTTTGTTCCCGATGAAATGATGATTGAATTTATTAAATTTCGCCTTAAACAACCCGATGTCAATGAAGGTTGGATTTTAGAAGGCTATCCACGCACAGCTTTTCAAGCGGAAGAATTAGATTTTTTATTAGAAGAGTTAGGGCAAAATCTCAATTGGGCAATTTATCTACAAGTTTCTGCCGCAGTTATGGTGAGTCGTTCTTTGGGGCGTTTACTTCCTGATGATCAACCGGAAATTGTCCAAAGGCGTGTAGAATTATTTTATGATCGCACTATCCCCATTTTAGAATATTATGATCGCCGTCGTCACCTATTAACAATTAATGGTGATCAGTCACCAGAACAGGTACAGCAAGATATTTTAACCTTATTAGGATAATCTGGATTTAGGGAATTGGGAATTGGGAACTGGGAAGATCGAAGAAAAATGTTCTTCATGCTTCATTGTTCATTCTGATAGTGCAGCGTGGCCTTAGCCATACTCCTGAACTCCAGCAATTCTTACCTATAAAGTAGTAAGCAAAAATTTTGAGGCAACATTCCATGGCTTGGCAGCGTCCTGACGGCAGAAAACCCTGTGAACTTCGTCCCCATAGCTTTGCTCCTAATTTTACCCGCTTTGCTCCTGGTTCGGTTTTAGCTAAATGTGGTGATACCCAGGTTCTTTGTACCGTCAGCGTGGCTGAGGGCGTACCTAAATTTTTGACCGGTAGCGGTAAAGGCTGGTTAACGGCTGAGTATAGAATGTTGCCTTCAGCTACCCAAAAACGTCAGGAACGGGAATTAATGAAATTATCTGGCAGAACCCAAGAAATTCAACGTTTAATAGGTCGAAGTTTACGGGCTGCATTAGATTTTGAAGCCTTGGGAGAACTGACTTTAACTGTAGACGCAGATGTATTACAAGCTGATGCAGGTACAAGAACAATGGCCATTACTGGTGGTTTTGTGGCCTTAGCTCATGCTATTTCCCAATTATTACAGGAAGGAGTTTTAAAGCGATCGCCTTTAATTGAACAAATAGCGGCGATATCCGTTGGCTTATTACAAGGTGAACCGTTTTTGGATCTTAACTATGTGGAAGATGTATCCGCAGATGTGGATTTTAATATTGTCATGAATCAAAAATTGGCAATTATTGAAGTTCAAGGAACAGCAGAAGCAGGTAGTTTTACCCGTCAGCAATTAAATCAACTTTTAGATTTTTCTGAACAAGGTATACAGCAATTATTACTTGCTCAAAAAGAAGCAATTCCTGATTGGAATAGTCTATTTTTGTAATTCCTGACCCTATTAAATGGGAATTGCTATAGGAATAATATTTGATTTAGATTAAACACACTCGTTTAATATCTTTAAGGTTGTAGGATTGAATATCCCATTTACCGTAAGAATTCAGGTGAGGCAAAAAGATCCCCGACTTCTATGAGAAATTTATCATTTATGGACACAATCAATAAAAGAAGTCGGGGATCTGGGCATGAATAAGTGCTATGGCTGCTTTTCCAACTTGTAATTTTCTCTCATTCAAAAGATAGAACTTATAATTCTGAGATTATATCTCTAGAATCATTAAATTTATGTAAATGACCTTTATAAAAAGATTATGACTGAATCATATTCATGAGTGGAGGCTAAAAAGATGTCAAATCAAATTATCCTATCAGACTTATCTAATTCCTCTGAATTGTTGACAGAATTATCTATAAAAGAACAAGAAGTTTTAACAGGAGGACATGGCTGGGGAAACGGCAGGAGACACCATGGCTGGGGACACCATGGCTGGGGACACCATAGAAGACATGGTAGCTGGGGGTGGGGACATGGTTGGTAATTAGATAATCTGAACACTAATCCAATCTAGTAAAATCGGATTCACTAACTCAGGGGCTTCATCTTGAGGGCAATGTCCGACATTTTCTAGAGGAATAAACTTTTGTACCTGGGGAAAATTGGCTAACTCTCTACCTAAATCAATAGGTTCCCAAGGGTCAGCGGTTCCCCATAAAATAATTGCTGGACAAGGTAATATAGGCAGTAAATCTTCCGGTAAAGGGCCACTAGAATAAGTAGTAAAGGCTAAGAAAACATCAGCTGCACCAGTATCTTTTGCTGGTGTCATTAAAATATCAACTAATTCATCTGTTACTGCGTCTGGGTTAGTGTATGCTTGTAACAGAATTTTTTTGACTGTTTGGGGTTTCGCTAACTGACTAAAAAAGAAATTGCCTACAGATTTAATAGCTAAAAAGTTTTGCAAAATCGGCGCACCAAAACGTTTTATCCAAGGTAAATTTAGCCGTTTACGATCATGTAATAACCGCAAAGAACAATTTAAAAAAGCGGTTCCTAAAGTCATATCTGGATTAATTATTGCTGCTTGCATGGCAACAATACAACCAATGGAATTTCCGATTAAAAATGCAGGTTCACCTACTACCTCCCGACAAAAATCCGCTATTTGTTGTCCCCAGGTTTCCATGGTGTAGGTAATTTTTTCCCCTGGTTTGGGTTTAGCTGAAGCGCCAAAACCAATTAAATCAATGGCATAAACTCGACAGTTTGCCGCTAAAGGGTGAATATTTTTGCGCCAGTGTCCCCAGGATGCACCAAATCCATGTATGAGAATTACAGCCGGGCCTGTATTGCCTTGAGTTTGGTAACAAATAGGAAAATCTTGCCAATGCCAGATTTTTGTAGAATTAAAGGGGTTTGTAGTAGTTTGCATGGGAAATATTATTTTGATAAATACCTGAGCAAGATTAATTTAACATTTTTGGGACAAAGAAAAATCTCTGTATTCCTTCCTGTTTCCTCTCCAAAATATAAAATTTATTTTGCAGGACTACTTAAATGAAACTATAATCTCACTGAAGGCTCTGGAGGGGGTTTATAACCGCCTGGTTAACTTTAATAACTATCAACCAAAACTCAACCAACCAAAAATTTCTTTAACTGTTAATTCCAAATTTATATTTTCTAAAATTGGTAATTTATCATCACCTTCATATATTTCTATTTTTTGTCCAGGAAATACAGCTAATAAACTTTCTTCTTCTGGATTTAATAACCAACCTAATTCAGTTCCGTGACGGGAACAATGTAATAATTTAGTTAATACTTTTTTCTGTGGTTGTTCAGGAGAAAGAATCTCTATTACCCAATCAGGATGAATTTCAAAGCGGTTAGCAATTCTCCCAGATTCAGTTTTAGGAATTCTTTCCCACCGGAACACTGCAATATCAGGCACAATGGTACTACCAGCAAAAGTACAGCGTAGTTCTGGGAAAGCATAAGCAATCTTTGGCATTTCCACTACTTGATTGATATTGGTACAAAATTTAATCTGTAGACGACTGTGTTCACCTTGTGGCATGGGTTTTTGCAGGATTTCTCCGTTAATAAATTCTGATGCTGGTTTAGTTTCTGGTAATTTGAGAAAATCGTCTAGTGTAATCTGGCGTTCAGTGGCTATAGTCATAGTTGGTAACTAGAAAGCATAGTTTTATTATATAGCAATTCTAAATTAGTTATGAATAACAAGATCCCCGACTTCTCTAAGAAGTCGGGGATCTAAATCTTACAATGTTCACAAATAATGATAATTAGGAGGTGGGGATTTTCCCACCTTTAATAATCATGAACCAAAACTTAACTAACCCAAAATTTCTTTATTTTATTGATTTTGGTTATTGGTTTTGGACTGAATCACACGGTCAAGATATGGATAATTTTTAACACCAATGTACTTACTTATTCTTATATTGGCTCAAAAATACTGTTATCATACGTATATGATTAAATTATCATTCCGCTAAAGTAAATCTAGGAAGATGAAATTTCCATAGCTCAAAATATTCAAACTTGAGACTTTAATGGGGTACATAGGGTGCATAGTATGAATAGTAAGCGGTCTACAAAGAAATACCAAGCTGATCCAGCATCTCCACAACAGTCAGAAAAAGAATCATTTCCCATTGTCGGGATTGGTGCTTCTGCGGGTGGTTTAGAGGCATTTACCCAACTATTGAGCCATTTACCAATAGATACTGGTATGGGATTTGTGTTGATACAGCATTTAAGTCCCAATCAAAAAAGTATGTTGCCCGATATTCTTTCCCACACAACTACAATGCCTGTAACCGAGGCACAGGAAGGGATGAAAGTACAACCAAATCATGTTTATGTGATTCCCTCTAATGTCACCATGACTATTGACCAGGGCATACTAAAACTCCAGCCTCGTCAAACAACTCGCAGTTTGATGCTGACTGTTGATATTTTCCTGTTGTCTTTAGCAGATGATTTAAGTAACAAAGCCATTGGCGTGGTGTTGTCGGGGGGTAATGAAGATGGTACAAGGGGTTTAGAAAGTATCAAAGGTGCAGGAGGCATTACCTTTGCCCAGGCGGAAGAACCGGGAATGCTTACTACCATGCCAAATACTGCTATTGCTTCTGGTTATGTAGACTTTATCCTTACTCCCCGACAAATTGCTGAGAAACTAGCAAACATCAGCACTCATCCCTACATTAATGAATTAGAAACGGTTGCAGTAACTGAAGTTATGCCAGAGGAAACAAATCCTTTATTAAAGATTTTTAGTCTGTTACAGGCGGCTACTGGTGTTGATTTTACCTATTATAAGCATACGACTTTGAAGCGGCGAATTCAGCGCCGGATGATGTTACATAGATTGGATCGGCTAGAAGATTATGTTAATTATCTACAAACTCATCCCCGTGAGGCTACCGCATTATATCAAGATATGTTAATTACTGTCACCAGTTTTTTTCGAGATCCAGAAGCATTTGAAAATTTAAAAACTAAAATATTTCCCATTATTACTAAACAACGTCAAACCAATGATCCTATCCGCATATGGGTAGTAGGATGTTCCAGCGGTGAAGAAGCCTATTCTATTGCCATCTGTTTACTGGAATTTTTAACAAATCAGGGCATTAATATCCCCATCCAGATTTTTGCGACGGATCTAAGTGAGATAGCCATTGAAAAAGCTAGAATCGGCATTTACAAACCTAGTGAAATAGCAAATATTTCTCCAGAACGATTGCAACGTTTCTTTGTGCAAGTGGAAAATGGCTACCAGATTAGCAAACCAGTACGAGAACTGTGTGTTTTTGCTAGACATGATCTCATTAGTGATCCGCCTTTTTCCCGGTTGGATTTAATTAGTTGCCGCAATGTTCTCATTTATTTGGGTGCGGCTGTGCAAAAGAAAATTATGACTATGTTCCATTATGGGCTTAAATCTATCGGCTTCTTGATGTTAGGTACATCAGAAACTGTAGGGGAATTGTATGATTTATTTACTACATTGGATAAAAAATACAAAATTTATGCCAGAAAAATGTCATCTGCTACAAAAAATATTGAGCTAATTACCACTAACTATCCCATGGAAACTATCAAACCACAAATACAATTAAATGATTCTGCTTGGAATGATGTGGAAATGGAAAAAAAGGCTGACAGAATTGTGCTAAACCAATTTTCGCCAGTCGGTGTAATCATTAACAATGATTTGGAAATTTTACAATTCCGGGGTCAAACAAGTCCCTATTTGCAACCAGCACCGGGTAGACCCAGTTTTAATTTACTGAAAATGGCAAAGGAAGAATTGCGGTTAGATTTGCGTAGCTGTGTCCATCAAGCCAAAAAAGACCGGATGGCAACGAAAAAAGAAGGGATAAAAATCAAAGAAGAAAACCAAGTTAGATTGATAAAAATTGATGTAATCCCCCTGCAAAATGATGGTATTAGGGAAGAAGATTTATTTTTGGTTTTGTTTATGGAATCATCCCCCGCAGTTACTTCTTTACCGGCACAAACGAGGGGGGTTAAATCTGAACATGGGCAAAAAAATAGTTATCAAAAAGATATTGCCGCTCTGCAAAAGGAATTAAAGGCTACTAAAGATTATCTACAATCAATTATTGAGGAACAGCAAGCTTCTAATCAAGATTTGAGAGTAGCAAATGAGGAAATCCTTTCTAGTAATGAAGAGTTACAAAGTACCAATGAGGAATTACAAACAGCCAAGGAAGAAATTCAGGCTACTAATGAAGAGTTAAATACTATTAATGATGAACTACAACAGCGGAATCTTGAATCTAATCAGGTAAGTAATGATTTACAAAATCTGCTGAGTAGTATTAATATTGCTATTCTGATGTTAGGTGGTGATTTAAAGATTCGCCGCTTTACTCCAGCAGCACAGTTAATATTTAATTTGATTCCTTCCGATGTCGGCAGACTATTAAGTGATATTAAACATAGGTTAAATATACCAGATTTAGAAGCACAAATTTTAGAAGTAATTAGCACTCTGAATTTTAAAACTCGGGAAGTGCAAGACCAGGATGGTCATTGGTATGATTTACGCATTCGACCCTATCGGACGATAGATAATAAAATTGATGGTGCTGTGGTAGTTTTAGTTGATATTGATGAACTCAAACATAGTACCGATCAACTCAGAGCATCCCGTAATTATGCAGAAGCAATTGTAGATGCCGTCCGCCAATCTTTAGTGGTGCTGGATACAAATTTACGGGTGGTTACGGCTAATCAATTTTTCTACGACACATTTAGGGAGGTGCGAGAAGAAACAGAAAATCAACTGATTTATGAAATCGGTAATGGACAGTGGAATATTGATCAATTGCGATCGCTCTTAGAAGATATTATTACCCACCAAACGCAATTTCAAGATGTGGAAGTTGAGCATAATTTTGAGCAAATCGGCCACAAAGTTATGTGTCTCAATGCTCGGAAAATGCCACAAATAGAAGATGATTCCCTGATTTTGCTAGTAATTGAGGATATTACTCAACAAAAGCAGTTTGAAGCAGAACGGATTCAACTCCTAGAACAAGAACAGTCAGCGCGGACTGCCGCAGAAAGAGCTAACCGCGCCAAAGATGAGTTTTTATCTATTCTCTCTCACGAATTGCGAAACCCCCTCAATTCTCTGTTAGGGTGGTCGAGGTTATTGAGCTTGAAGAAGCTGGATGAGGCGAAAACTGAACAGGCATTAGAAGCAATTCAACGTGCTGCTCAATCTCAAAACTTGTTAATTATGGATTTATTGGATGTTTCTCGGATTAGCACTGGTAGTTTGCGTTTGGATGCCGAGCCAATTCAGCTGATTCCTGTGATTTCGGCAGCTATAGACGTGGTGCATTTGTCCGCAGAGGCAAAAAATATTCAAATTAAATCAAGACTCAATCCTAATCCTAAAACTTTAGTTGGAGATCCGATCCGTTTGCAACAGGTGGTTTGGAATTTACTTTCTAACTCGATTAAATTTACTCCCCCAGGCGGGAGAATTGATATCAGTTTAGATTACAGTAATTTTCAAGCTGAGATTGAGGTTAAGGACACGGGTAAAGGTATTAGCCCTCATTTTCTCCCCTATGTATTTGACCGCTTCCGTCAAGCTGATGGCAGTAGAACCAAGTCAAATCCTGGTTTGGGGCTAGGGCTGGCCATAGTGCGTCACCTGGTAGAACTTCATGGTGGTACAATAGCAGTTAGCAGTCCGGGTGAGGGTCAAGGGACAACTTTTACAGTTAGGCTACCTCTGCAAACTCACCTGAAAGCGAGTGATATAGCCGCCATAGAACCTGTTACTCCTCCCCCTAGCACCCTCGCTCTCTCTCCTTCCTACCCATCTTTAGCAGGTGTGCGGGTGCTGATTGTAGATGATGAACCAGATATCCGTCAGTTATTCCGACTAACCCTGGAGGAATGCGGTGCCGAAGTGACAGAGGCTGAATCTGTGAGGGAGACTTTATCAATATTCAGAGATCACCCTGGTGGCTACGACGTACTTATATCTGATATTGGTCTACCAGAGGAAGATGGTTATATGCTGATTCGTCAAATCCGGGAGCTAAGTCCCGAAGCCGGTGGGCAAATTCCGGCTGTTGCACTGACTGCTTATACTGGAGAAGCGGAGGAAACAGCAGCTTTAGCGGCAGGATTTCAAGTACATATTGCCAAACCCATAGAACCGGATCAATTGGTATCTATAGTTGCTTCTTTAGCAAAACAAAACCAAACTGTATAAGGAGTGTAAAGAAAAGTAAACAAGGCTAAAACCGGTTTTCCTCGTGGCTTCTACCTTCTGCCTTTTTTGCTAAATTTAGATCCCAGAGAACCTAACTAGACACAGATAGTCACTCTACTGTTATCTTAAATTGAGGGCAATTGCAACTTTTTTGATAAAGCGGAACTTCATGGGAACGAATTACCGACGGGTTTTACTGAAACTGAGCGGTGAGGCCTTAATGGGCAATCTGGGCTACGGAATTGATCCAGAAGTGGTCGAACAAATAGCCCAGGAAATAGGAGAGGTGATCGCCACTGGCGTGCAGGTGGCCATCGTGGTTGGTGGTGGCAATATTTTTCGCGGTGTTCAGGCAGCATCAAGGGGTATGGATCGGGCAACGGCTGACTATATCGGTATGATTGCCACAGTGATGAACGCCATGACCTTGCAAGATTCTTTAGAACGTATGGGAGTACAGACAAGAGTACAAACAGCGATCGCTATGCAAGAATTAGCAGAACCCTATATTCGCCGTCGTGCCATCCGTCATCTAGAAAAAGGACGGGTGGTAATTTTTGGTGCTGGTTCTGGCAATCCTTTCTTTACCACAGATACGACTGCGGCCCTAAGAGCAGCAGAAATTGAAGCGGAAGTGATTTTCAAAGCTACTAAGGTAGACGGCATTTACGATGCTGATCCGAAACTTCATCCTAATGCCAAGCGGTTTTCTACTCTTACCTACGCCCACGTTTTGGCTAAAGATTTGCGAGTCATGGATAGTACCGCAATTGCCTTGTGTAAAGAAAACAATCTCCCTATTCTAGTATTTGACCTCACGGTGCGAGGTAATATCCACCGTGCAGTCATGGGAGAATCAATTGGCACGCTTGTGGGAGGTTCTTGTGACATTAGCTGAAGCTGAAAGTACGATGCAAAAAACCGTTGAGTCCACTCAACGAGCTTTTAATACTATTCGCACTGGTCGCGCTAACGCGAGTTTATTAGATAAGGTACAAGTAGAGTATTATGGTACACCAACACCTTTAAAATCTCTGGCAAATATTAGCACACCAGATTCTTCAACCATCTTGATTCAGCCCTATGATAAGGGCAGCTTGAACATCATTGAAAAAGCCATTTCTATGTCTGATGTGGGTTTAACGCCCAGTAACGATGGTGTTGTGATTCGGTTGAATATTCCGCCTTTAACCAGCGATCGCCGTAAGGAATTTGTCAAACTTGCGGCCAAGTATGCAGAAGAAGGTCGTGTAGCAATTCGCAATATCCGCCGAGATGCCATCGAATCTATTCGCAAACAGGAAAAAAGTTCCGAAATCTCTGAAGATGAAGCACGAGATCAACAGGACAAACTTCAAAAACTAACTAACAAGTACACCACTAAAATAGACGAATTACTGGCAGATAAGGAAAAAGATATCTCTACTGTGTAATTTGTAAAAGGCAAGGGGCAAGAGGGAAAAATTTTCCCATTACCAATGCCCCATGCCCAACCACTAAATTATATTTACGAAAAATTTACAAAAAATCATAACCCCTTATATATACTGAAGAATCAAAGAATTAAAATCAAAACCAGAAATTCAGCCATTATGTACGACTGTATTATCGTTGGTGCTGGACCTGCAGGTGGAACAGCAGCATATCATCTAGCCAAAAAAGGGCGTTCGGTCTTAGTCTTAGAAAAAGAATCCTTACCCAGATATAAGCCTTGTGGTGGTGGTGTGTCACCTAGCGTAGCCCAATGGTTTGACTTTGATTTTAGCCCGGCTATTTCCGTCAAGGCTGACTCTCTGCGCTTTACCTGGAAATTAGGCGACCCCGTAGAAGCAAAGATTGAAACTAAAGAACCCGTTTGGATGGTGCGGCGAGATGTTTTCGATAATTTCCTAATTCAACAAGCACAAAGGCAAGAGGCTGAACTACGAGATAATACAGAAGTCACAGGTATAGAATTTAAAACAGATTATTGGCAAGTCAACACAGCTAATGGACCAGTTACCAGTCGCTATCTTATAGGTGCGGACGGTGCGAAAGGTCAAATGGCTAAATGGTTAGGTTTTAAAGAGCGCAAACGCCGGTTAGCAGGAGCATTAGAAGCAGAAGTTCCCGCCACCGTAGAGCAAAAAACCACAATTCATTTTGAATTTGGCCTAGTCAAAAATGGCTATATTTGGAACTTCCCCAAGGCTGACAGCTATTCCATTGGTGTAGGAACTTTCATTGGTGGCGAACCCCAAGATTTTAAAAAGATTTTAGATGAATACGCTAAATCCTTTAATGTAGATGTCAAAAATAGTAAACAATATGGTCATCCTCTATGTATTTGGGATGGCAACCAAACACTACACACCCAAAATGCTGTTTTAGCTGGAGAAGCGGCTTGTTTGGTAGACCCCTTTACCGCCGAAGGTATTCGTCCTTCCATTTTTAGCGGTGTTCTAGCCGCAGGATTTATTAATGATGCTTTAAGTGGTGATATTAACGCCTTAGCAAACTATAGCGATGCTATTAACGAACAATGGGGAACTGATATGGCTTGGGCGCAAAAACTAGCAGGAGCATTTTACCGCTTCCCTGGTATCGGCTACAAAGTCGGCGTTAAACGCCCCTCTGGCGCTCAAATCATGGGTAAAATCCTCTGTGGTGAATTGCGTTATGGCGATGTCGCCGGTCGTGCCTTGAAGCGATTAATTCCTGGTTTTGGTTGATTTTAGAAGGCAAGAGTCAAGAGGCAGTAGGGGCGAACGGCCGTTCGCCCGTACAGGAGTCAACAGTCATCATTCTCATCACAAGATTCATCAAGATGATCTTCCTGATGATGACCCCATTGATCTAAGACATCTTTAATTAAAACTTCTTGTACCCAAATTTTGGCGACAACGGTAAGAGGAAGTGCCAAAAACAATCCTAAAAAGCCGAAAAATGTGACAAAAAATAATTGAGAAACTAGGGTGACGGCAGGTAGTAAAGATACTTGATGTGCCATAACTACAGGTGTAATGAAATTACTTTCACACTGTTGAATAAAAAAGTAAAGAACAAACACCGCAAGGGCTTTCCAGGGGTTATCTAAAAGAGCGATCGCCATGGCTGGAACTACACTCATAGTTGGCCCCAAATTAGGAATTAAATTCATAAATCCTGCTAAAACTCCTAAAGCCAGGGCTGCTTTTACTTGTAAAATTGATAAACCCACCAAACTCATTAATCCAACGGCAAAAACGCCTATTGCCGCACCTGTCACCCACCCTTCTAAAGAAACTTCGCATTGTTGTAAAATCCCTGTTACCCGTTGCCGATAAAAGGAGGGAAATATGCGAACAAATACTTTTTGATAAGCATCTGGACTCGCTAAAAACATGGCGGTTAAAACCAGGACTAATAAAATTTTGAGAACGACTTCTAAAGAACCAGAAACAAAGGCAAAAGAGTTACCTAATAGGCGATTAAATAGGGGTTGTGCTTGTTGAATTAAACTATTTAGATCTGGTATATAGGGTAATAATTGGGGAGGAATATTGTTTCTTTGTTCATTAATCCAAGTATTAAAACGTTCAAATCCTTGGGGAACTTTAAAGGTCAGTTCATGAAATTGTTGGATAAAAGGTGGGACAATTAACCAGAAAAAACAGATCACACCAGCAAAGAAAATTCCTACAGATAATAAAACTGCTAATCCTCTTTTTATCCCCAACCTTTGGAACTGTCGCGCTAACCGATTTAAAGTCGTTGCTAACACAACAGCAGCAAATATTAGTAGCAAAACGTCACGCAGTTGCCACAATATATATAAAGATATAACTAAAGCAATTAAACCTATCCATTGACCAAGATTCACAAGTAAAACTCCCAACTTGGTAAGATGCCGTATTGATTAGGACTTAGGGAAGACATAACTGTAACTCTTATTCTTGCGTAGGGGTAATTCATGAATTACCCCTACTTTCACGGATACGCCATAGCAGCAGAATGACCATAATTACAGTTGGTGATACAACCATAATGAGCGCGTTTGTCACCGTTGGGGGAATCCACAGAGGATCAGCAGACTTAATAAATACGGATACCAAGGCGGAAAATGAGAGTAGCTTCAACAAAAATCCCAGTTGACTGGCCATAAAAGTACGGGAAGACGAATAATTTTTTCGGTATCTACTAATTTAGACTTTATCCTCTAGTTTCTACAATAGAGTTTAGATACAAAACTTTACAATAAGCAGTTAGTAATTTTTAGCATTACTACACAAGAGGTGAAATTATGCCAGTAGAAACTAATAATAATAATAAGATGAAACAGCCGAGAATTAGACAATTCGGCGGCGGGTTGCTCATTTTGTTGACTTTTTTGTTATTACTCAACTTGATAGTTCCCAGTTTTTTGGGGACTCGATTGCAGCAAGTTCCCTATAGTGATTTTATTGATCAGGTAAAAGCGGGTAAGGTGGATAAAGCGATTGTGGGGGGCGATCGCATTGAATATGCTATAAAAACTAAAACTGCCGATGGTAAAACCGTTGAACAGGTATTTCGGACTACACCTGTGGCCATTGATTTAGATTTACCCAAAATTCTCCGGGATAATAATGTTGAATTTGCCGCACCACCACCAGATGAAAATGCTTGGATTGGTACTATATTAAGTTGGGTCGCACCGCCATTAATTTTCTTTGGAATTTGGGCGCTTTTAATGAGTCGTCAAGGTGGTGGACCTGCTGCATTGACAGTAGGTAAAAGCAAAGCGCGGATTTATTCTGAAGGTAGCACGGGGGTAAAATTCCCTGATGTGGCGGGTGTGGATGAGGCCAAAGCAGAATTAGAAGAAATTGTTGATTTCCTGAAAAATGCCAGCAAATACACAACTTTAGGGGCAAAAATTCCCAAAGGTGTATTGTTAGTTGGACCTCCTGGTACTGGTAAAACATTATTAGCAAAAGCGATCGCTGGTGAAGCGGGTGTTCCCTTTTTCAGTATTTCCGGTTCGGAATTTATCGAATTATTTGTGGGTGTGGGCGCTGCAAGAGTTCGAGATTTATTTGAACAAGCCAAACAACAAGCACCCTGTATTGTCTTCATTGATGAATTAGACGCTTTAGGTAAATCTCGCGGTGGTCCCGGTGGTTTTATTGGTGGTAACGATGAACGGGAACAAACATTAAACCAATTACTAACAGAAATGGATGGTTTTGATGCTAACACCGGTGTAATTATTATCGCTGCTACCAACCGTCCTGAAGTTCTCGATCCTGCTTTACGTCGTCCTGGTCGTTTTGATCGGCAAATTGTGGTAGATAGACCTGATAAAATTGGTCGGGAAGCTATTCTCAAAGTCCATGCTAGAAATGTCAAATTATCAGGAGATGTAGACTTAGGAATTATTGCCACTCGTACCCCTGGTTTTGCCGGTGCAGATTTAGCTAACTTAGTTAATGAAGCGGCATTATTAGCAGCCAGAAATAATCGTCAAGCGGTTTTTATGGCAGATTTTAATGAAGCCATTGAACGTCTGATTGCAGGTTTAGAAAAACGTTCTCGCGTGTTAAATGAACTGGAGAAAAAGACCGTTGCTTATCACGAAGTTGGACACGCCATTATTGGTGCATTAATGCCCGGTTCTGGTAAAGTTGAAAAAATCTCTGTTGTTCCTCGCGGTGTGGGTGCTTTGGGTTATACAATCCAAATGCCAGAGGAAGATCGCTTTTTAATGATAGAAGATGAAATTCGCGGTCGCATTGCGATTTTATTGGGAGGACGTTCTGCGGAGGAAATCGTTTTTGGTAAGGTTTCTACTGGTGCTGCTGATGATATTCAAAAAGCTACGGATTTAGCAGAAAGAACTGTAACAATTTATGGTATGAGTGATAAACTCGGTCCAGTAGCTTTTGAGAAAATTCAACAGCAATTTATTGAAGGTTATGGAAATCCCCGTCGTGCTATCAGTCCCCAAATAGCGGAAGATATTGATCACGAAGTTCAGCAAATAGTCGAAAATGCTCATCATATTGCTTTAACTATTTTGCAAAATAACCGGGATTTGTTAGAAGAAATTGCCCAGGAATTATTGCAAAAGGAAATTCTCGAAGGTGGTTATTTACGAGAAAGATTAACTCAAGCCAAAGCACCTGATGAAATGGCTGAATGGTTGCGAACTGGTAAGTTAAATGGTGATCAACCTTTGCTGCAAACTTTGTTAGTTTAGTGTGGAATAAATGTAGGGGTAATTCATGAATTACCCCGACCCAAGAAAGTTTTAAAAATTGTCTGAATCAGGATGTCCAGGATTTGAGGATTTACAGGATGAAAAAAGGATTTTTATTTGTGGGTTTTAATTAATTTGAATTTAGATTATAGCTTTTCCGATTCAAGTGAGGTACAAACAGTAATAATTGAACGCAGATGGACGCAGATAAACGCAGATAATTTTGTACTTCATTAGACTGGAAAAGACTATATTTATTAAATAAAAAGTTTTTAAAAACTAAATATTAAGATCCCCGACTTCTTTTTTTATCTTGTTCATAGATGATGAACTGATGTTAGAAGTCGGGGATCTGAGTTTTATTAATTCCAATCTAAAGCGATCGCCAGAGAAAACGTCAAGTACATAGCTCAAACCCTTACCTAGTAAGCATTCGACGCACCTCAACGAAAAACATAGGGTTATGCCGAAGCGGCACGCTACGCGAACGGGGATTTGCCGAGGTGCGTCGAGGGTGATGATACAATTTTTGTGTGTAAAGGGAATAGGGAATAGGGATTTTTCTGACTCCTCAATTATTACCATTTTTACACAATATGATGGAAAATAATTTTTAGTAAATCTCCTTGGGAAAAAGGTTTTTCTAAATAACCATTCGCTTTCACAAATTTAGCTTTAGCTCTATCTCTCAATCCCATTCTTTCTGTCATCAAAATTACGGGAATGTGTTGATAGCTGATATGTTTGCGTAATAAACCACAAACTTCATAGCCATCTAAATTCGGCATTTCGATATTCAATAATATAATATCAGGTTGTACCCGCAAAATTTCCATTAAAGCTTGGGAAGAATTAGTAAATTTAATGACGTCAAATATTTGATCATCTAAAAAATCGGTGATATCATTTAAGATGGTTCGATCATTATCTATACAAAAAATACTGCATTTCTTTTTTTGTTGAGATGGAAAATATTGCTCTGGCTGAATATTATTTTGATAATTACTTGTATGTAATAGTTGTTGATATTTTTGTCCTGTTTGTGTCTGATTATCAGTTGCAAAATCGAAATCCTGAAAATTAACTTTTACCCCTGTTTGACATTGTTCTACTAAAGTTTTTAAACTTAAATGGCAAAATTTAGGTAAATTATCTAAAAAACTATGGGGTATTAATTCATAACTACCATATTTTAAATCTAGTAATGATCCTAAAACTTCTAATGCTAAATGCTCAATTAATATAGCAGCTTGCAAGTGACTAATATATTGTTGATTAACTAACCAACAAATAGCTAAATAATCTGGATTTGGTATAGACTGATTTTCAATATTTTTTTCAAAAATCATCCTGACTTGTTCATTAATACCTCTAGGAAGTGTAGAAATATGTTTACTTAACTGTTTTAAGTTGCGGTAAAGAGGTTCAAACATTTCCTCTGAGTAACCAGCATATATGAGTTTGCCTCGATCCATATATATTGACCAAGCACTAGACTCACTAAATACCTGTAAGTACCCAGTAAATGAATTATGAGTAATCTTTTTTAATAAATTAATTGGTTGTAGCTGTTGAAAAAATCTATATCTGCTAATAGGAACTGTATTCAGTTTTGGAGATTGAGGATGAGGATCGAAGTTATCTTTCATAATCATTTAATTAAGTAGGGGTTTAGGTAAGATGATAAGAGTTTGTTTTAAAAGTTATTGGCGAATATAAGATTGATTTTACAGGTCGGGCATCTATACTGAGGTTTAATATTTGGCAAGAAATCATGTAACAATTTTACTAACTTCAGATTTGATATTTTTTCTAAATCCTAAATTCTCCTTTTTAGGTTACTATATATTTTCTTGGTAAATAAAAAGGTATCTTAAACCTAAAATGAAAAAATGAAGTAGGCAGGTTTGACCACAACATCTCTAATTTTTGATATTCTGTTTTTTACATCACTTTATCTCCAATTGTGTCCGTAATTTATATTTCAGTAACAGAAAATAGCGATCGCCTAGATCGTTATTTATCCCAGGAGTTATCAGAGTTATCTCGTTCCCGCATTCAGCAATTAATAGAACAGGGTCATGTACAAATTAATGACCAAGTTTGCATATCTAAGAAAATTCATCTGAAAACAGGCGATCGCATTAGCCTAGAAATTCCTGCTATTCAACCCCTGCAAATACAAGCAGCAGATATTCCCCTTGATATTCTTTACGAAGACGACGAGTTAATTATTCTCAATAAACCTGCCGGTTTAGTAGTCCACCCCGCACCCGGCCATCCTGATGGAACTTTAGTCAATGCTATATTGGCACACTGTCCCAATTTACCGGGAATTGGTGGTGTTCAGCGTCCGGGTATAGTTCACCGTTTAGACAAAGATACAACCGGAGCGATTGCTATTGCTAAAACAGATCTAGCCTATCAACACCTACAAGCGCAACTACAAGCAAAAACAGCCCGTAGAGAATATCTAGGTTTAGTTTACGGTGTTCCCAAAACCGAAACCGGAAGTATAGACTTACCCATTGGTCGCAACCCCCAGGACCGCAAAAAAATGGCTATTGTTTCTGTAGAAGATGGCGGACGAACTGCGGTTACTCATTGGCAAGTAAAAGAACGTCTTGCTAATTATACATTAATCCACTTCCAATTAGAAACAGGACGCACCCATCAAATTCGAGTTCATAGTGCAAAAATGGGTCATCCTATCGTCGGTGATCCCGTTTATGGTTCTGGTCGTTCCGTCGGTGTCAATTTGCCAGGCCAAGCATTACACGCTTGGAAACTCCAGCTACAACATCCCCTGTCTGGGAATTTAGTCCAAGTTACAGCACCCCCTCCCCCCAGTTTTACCACTTTACTGGAAGTCCTACGCCGTCGTAGCGGTATTTCTCGTAGATAACTGTTGACTCCTGCTGTGGATTAAATTTTTGTAAATAAATAGAGGTTTTCACTCAAATTGTGCATCTCTCTATATGGGAAATTAATATCCCCCCCAGGAGGAAAAAAACAGGAATTTTGGAAAATATTTAGAAATGTAAAATTTACACTACTTAACAAAATTAAGTAAAACCATATATTCTAAAAAAAGCTATAACCTATTATTCATAAGAGTTTCCGGGAATATTAAAAAAATATTAACTAGTCAAAGATTGCGATTGTTTTCGACTAATGTAAACTTATGTAAAGAAAATATCCTATTTTTCTCAGTTGCACTCCTTATATGTAAAGGTTTTGAGGCTTTTCTTATCGGAATATCTTATTTTTTCATAATTTGTAACAAATAAAGGCTCTATGGCATTGTATAAACATAAACTGTAGGGGTTAAACAACAGAAGAATCTTGAACAAAGCGGGCAATTCATCAAGTTTGCCAGTTTCTCATAAAGTTAACAAAGCCTCTCATAATTTCTAGTTCTATCGAAACTACTAGGAACAAGGAGATGAGAAAGCAAACAGAGAAACGCTTTAATTCAACCTCAGTTGTGAACCATACAAATTAGTTTTAATTTAGACATCTCTCAACTAAGTAATTTAGGAGATTAGAGTCCATGACATTAGATGTATTTTCCAAGGTTGTTTCCCAAGCCGACGCTAGAGGCGAATTCCTCAGCACCGAACAACTAGATGCTTTATCAGCAGTTGTAGCTTCCGGCAGCAAGCGTTTAGATGTTGTTAACCGCATCACAAGCAACGCTTCCGCAATTGTTACCAATGCTGCTCGTTCTTTGTTTGAAGAACAGCCCAACTTAATCGCTCCTGGTGGAAACGCTTACACCAACCGTCGCATGGCTGCTTGTCTCCGCGACATGGAAATCATCTTACGCTATGTAACCTATGCAGCAATTGCTGGTGATGCTAGTGTGCTTGATGACCGTTGTTTAAACGGTTTGCGTGAAACATACCAAGCTTTGGGTACTCCTGGTGCTTCCGTAGCAGTTGGTGTTGGCAAAATGAAAGAAGCTGCGATCGCTATCGTTAACGATCCTAATGGTATCACCAAAGGTGACTGTAGCCAGTTAGTTTCTGAGTTAGCAAGCTACTTCGACCGCGCTGCGGCTGCTGTTGCCTAATAATTCATTACAAATAGCTCAGAACCTAAACAGAGCTTATTCTTCTGAAAACAAGCCACTAACAATCTAGGAGATTTTCAACAATGAAAACACCAATTACCGAAGCTATCGCTGCTGCTGATACCCAAGGACGTTTTTTAAGCAACACCGAATTACAAGCAGTTAACGGTCGTTTAGTTCGTGCTGCTGCCAGCATGGAAGCTGCTCGTGGTTTGACCGCTAACGCTCAAAAATTGATTGACGGTGCTACCAGTGCTGTTTACAGCAAATTCCCTTACACCACATCCACACCTGGCCCTCAATTTGCTGCTGATGCTCGTGGTAAAGCTAAATGCGCTCGTGACGTTGGTCACTACCTCCGCATCATCACCTATAGCTTAGTTGCTGGTGGTACAGGTCCTTTGGATGAGTTCTTGATTGCTGGTTTGTCTGAAATGCACGCTGCTTTCGACTTATCTCCAAGCTGGTATGTAGAAGCTTTAAAATCTATCAAAGCTAACCATGGTTTGAGCGGTCAAGCTGCTAACGAAGCTAACACCTACATTGACTACGCAATCAACGCTCTTAGCTAGATAGCGTCATGCCCGGAGAGGGATATAATTGTTAGATGGGAATCGCCCCTAATGGGGGTCACCAGTTGTTCATGGGGAGTCACTGCGTAAGTTAGATCAACATCTAACTAGAAATTAAGTGGCGTTAAGACCTCCAAGATCACCCTGGTTCACCTAGCAATTGGATCTAGCTCCGGGCATCGTTTTATCTCCAGATAACTGAAGTTGTTAATCAGAGCGCGAAAATCACTTGTTTAAGTGGTTTTAGATGGAAATGAAAACAATAAGGGAGAAAAAACATGGCAATTACAACAGCAGCATCCAGACTGGGAACAGAGCCTTTTAGCGATGCACGCAGAATTGAACTGCGCCCGAGTGCCAGCAGAGACGAAGTAGAATTGGTGATTCGTGCTGTTTATCGGCAAGTCTTAGGCAATGACTATATCTTGGCATCGGATCGTCTAATTGGCTCAGAATCACTTTTACGGGATGGCAACTTAACAGTGCGGGAATTTGTCCGCAATGTTGCTAAATCAGAACTCTACAAAGCTAAATTCTTCTATAACAGTTTCCAAACTCGGTTAATTGAACTCAACTATAAACATTTGTTGGGTCGCGCACCATACAATGAGTCGGAAGTGACCTACCACTTGGACTTATATATTAACCAAGGTTACGACGCGGAAATTGATTCCTACATTGATTCTGAAGAATATCAAAACAGCTTTGGTGATAACGTAGTTCCTTACTATCGCGGTTTTGATTTTCAAGCAGGACAAAGTGCATCTGGTTTTACTCGGATGTTCCGTTTATATCGTGGTTACGCTAACAGCGATACTGCTCAAGTCGAAGGTTCTAAATCTCGTTTAGCTCGGGAATTAGCAAGTAATAAAACTTCCTCAGTTGTGGGACCATCCGGTAGTAATGATAACTGGGGTTTCCGTCCATGTGCAGATAACGCTCCTAAGCAGAATCTCGGTAATGCTGTAGGGGAATCGGATCGCGTTTACCGTGTTGAAGTCGCAGGCATTCGCAATCCAGGATACCCCAGGGTGCGGCGTAGCAGCACAGTCTTTATTGTACCTTATGAGCGCCTTTTAGACAAAATGCAGCAAATTCATCGAGTTGGCGGCAAAATTGTCAGCGTTACATCAACGTAAGGTTTAGTGCTGTTCACCGACAAAACTCATCATAGGAGATATAGAAGTAATGTTCGGTCAAACCACACTTGGTTCTGGTAGTGTTTCTTCATCTGCCAGCCGAGTATTTCGTTATGAAGTAGTCGGCTTAAAGCAAAACGAAGAAACCGACAAAAATAAATTCGACATTCGCCGTAGTGGTAGCGTATTTATTACCGTACCCTATGGCCGCATGAATGAAGAAATGCAGCGCATTAGCCGTTTAGGTGGCAGAATCGTCAAAATTGAAGCTTTGACTGTAGCAGAGTCATAATCAAACCCTGGCAATGATAGAAACCAGTGGAGAAGAATATTCTGCCCAGAATGCACCAAATCTCACACCAGAGATAGCTATTGCTCATCTGCGATCGCCAGATTTAAGTCTCCGCTATTATGCTGCTTGGTGGTTGGGTAAGTTTCGAGTTAGTCAGCTAGAAGCCATAGATGCACTCGTCGCTGCGTTAGAGGATGAAGCCGACAGAACAGAACTAGGAGGTTATCCCTTACGGCGTAATGCCGCCAGGGCGCTTGGTAAATTAGGCAATTTAAAAGCCGTACCAGGTTTAATTAAGTGTTTAGAATGCAGTGATTTTTATGTCCGGGAAGCAGCAGCCCAATCTTTGGCCATGCTGGGAGATAAAACAGCGTTACCAGCACTAATCAAACTACTAGATGGGGGAGTTGAGAATGCCGTACAAGTTCCAGGACTTCCCCATCTTACCCAGCCCTATACAGCAGTATTAGAAGCCTTGGGAGCGATGGGTGCAACTGAGGCTATTTCCCTTGTTGAGCCTTTTCTTCAGCATTCAGTCCCCCGCTTGCAATGCTCCGCCGCAAGAGCTATGTACCAACTAACACAAGAATCCATTTATGGTGGATTCTTAGTCAAAGTTTTGGCCACAGGTGATTTGAAAATGCGTCGCGTTGTCTTGGGGGACTTGGGAGCAATTGGATATTTGGATGCAGCAGAAGCGATCGCCCAAGCCCAAGTGGAAAATAGTTTCAAACTTATTGCCTTGAAAGGATTATTAGAGTATCAACTGCCAAAACAGTCTGATACTTTTGGTATATCTGAACAAGCTATCCGAGTCATGAATTTGATGGATTCACTCTTGTAGTCAGTAGTCAATTGTTAATTGTCAGTTGCAAAACTACTGACCCTTCGGCTGAAGCTCACGGCGAAGCCACTGACCACTGACCACGGACAACGGAAAAATGGATGAACTAATTCGGTCTATTGCCACAGCAGAAACACCATCCCAACTGGTGACAGCCGTGAAAAATCTGGCAGCAACCAAAAATCCATCGGCAATTCCCAACTTAATCGCCGTCTTTGGTTATAACAATCCCGAAGCGGCCATAGTGGCAGTAGCAGCATTGACAGAGTTGGGGGAAATAGCAGTTCCACAATTGCTAGACCAAATTGATGATTATAACTATGGCGCACGGGCTTATTCGATTCGCACTTTAGCAGCGATCGCAGATCCCCGTGCTTTAGATATTCTCATCTCTACTACAATTGCTGACTTTGCCCCCAGTGTCCGCCGGGCTGCTGCTAGGGGACTCGGAAAAATACACTGGCATAAATTAGATCCTACTGAAGCTGAAACAGGCATTAACCGCGCATTGGAAACACTGATGTTTATCTGCCAAGATACAGACTGGTCAATTCGCTATGCGGCTATTGTCGGTTTACAAGCTTTAGCTCAAGAGGATCTAGTCCGATTGCCTATTTTGGCTCAATTTCAATTAATGCTGACTAATGATACTGAAAAAGCAGTTCGCGCCCGTGTTCAGTTGGCCTTAGCCCAGTAAACAGATTTATATACCATATAACAAGGTAAAAGTAAAGATGTCAATACCACTACTAGAATATAAACCCAAATCCCAAAACCAGCGCGTAGAAGGCTACGAAGTTCCTAACGAAGACACACCAACTATTTATTGTTTAGATCGGGCTACTTCCGATCAAGATATTGATAGCATCATCTGGGCTGCATACCGCCAAGTTTTTAGCGAACACCTGATTTTAGCCAGCTATAAGCAAACAGCTTTAGAAACACAACTACGAAATCGGGCAATTACCGTTCGTGATTTTATCCGGGGTTTAGGTAAATCAGAAGTTTACCGTAGCCAAGTAGCAGATACAAACTCTAATTATCGCTTAGTTGACATCACCTTAAAGCGGTTCCTGGGGCGGGCAGCTTACAACAAAGACGAAGAAATCGCCTGGTCAATTGTCATTGCTACCAAGGGTTTACATGGATTTATAGATGCTTTGTTGGCATCAGATGAGTATACAGACAACTTTGGTGATAATGTTGTTCCTTACCAACGTCGTCGTTTTGGCGATCGCCCCTTTAATCTAGTTAACCCCCGTTATGGTGCTAACTGGCGCGATACTCAAAATATTCGTGGTTTGGCGGGTCGTTCCTACTACAGCATCCGTACATCAGGACAACTGACCACAGCAGATATCCGTCGGGCAATTCCTGCCAACTTCTTCGTCATGGCTGGGTCTATTATTACCAACGAATGCAACTACCAACGCAGTTTGGCCACCGCCCAATCTTACGTTAGTAGCGGCGATATTCCTGATACAAGCAGAGATAATCAACAACAACCCACAGTTAAACCTGTAGCAGTTTCCTTACCCTATCGTTACATCCCCGCCAACGCTAAAAATTAGTAATTGGTAATGGGTGATTGGTAATTGGTAAACACTTATTCCCTATTCCCTATTCCCTGCGATGCACTGAGCTTGTCGAAGTGTTCCCTTTTCCCTAACCACTAACAAACATGACAATACCTTTACTAGAATATAAACCAAGTTCTCAAAACCAACGTGTTCCTGGTTTTGAAGTTCCTAATGAAGATACACCCACAATTTACCGCATCGAAGACTATGCCTTTGGTGGAGAGGTAGAAGAATTAATTTGGGCTGCTTATCGCCAACTTTTTAGTGAACACGTAATTCTCAAGTTTTACCGCCAAAGTAATTTAGAATCCCAGGTAAAAAATAAAGCCATTACCGTCCGGGATTTTATTCGAGGTTTAGCTAAATCTGAAGCTTTCCAAAGTTTAGTAATTCAAACCAATTCTAACTACAGATTAGTAGAAATTGGACTAAAGCGCCTATTAGGTCGCGCCCCTTACAACAAAGAAGAAGAAATTGCTTGGTCAATTGTCATTGCTAACAAAGGTTGGGGCGGTTTTGTGGATGCTTTGTTAGAGTCTGAAGAATATCAAAGCAACTTTGGTGAAAATATTGTTCCCTACCAAAGACGGCGTTATAAAGATAGACCCTTTAATTTGGTAACACCACGATACAGCAACTACTGGCGCGACCAACTTGAAGAAGCTCGCTATAAATGGGGTGACATTAAAAACTTTTTGGATATGGCAAATTCCATTAAGATTAAAACAGTGACCCACACACCAGTTAGCACTGCTAATATCCAAATTCCTAACACTACAAAGGAAACAATACCTACAGGTGTTCCCGTTTCCATAAGTCCTAGTGCTAGTTTTCCTGTTAGCTAAATAGTTTTTTAACTATCTGGGGAATCTCGGTGACAAAAGTGGAAAAGTTTGTATTTTTTTAAGGATTTTAATTTTAGTTAGTTTGCTAAGTATGACGACATTTTAAGATGCCAACTTTACTAAAAGGCAGGTTCTTGAAAATGGCAATTCCTTTACTTGAATACAAACCTACAACCCAAAACCAAAGAGTTAGCAGTTTCGGTATAGCAGATAATAATGAAGACAGTCCTTATATCTACCGGATTGAAAATGCTAACTCTCCCAGTGAAATTGAACAACTAATTTGGGCGGCCTATCGCCAAATCTTCAACGAACAAGAGATCCTCAAATTTAATCGCCAAATTGGCTTAGAAACCCAATTCAAAAATAGGTCAATGACGGTTAAAGACCTCATTCGTGGTTTGGTGAAATCAGAACGTTTTTATCAGCTAGTTGTGACACCAAATAACAACTATCGGTTGGTAGAAATTTGTCTGAAAAGAATTTTAGGTCGTTCTCCCTACAATGAGCAGGAAAAAATTGCTTGGTCAATTCAAATTGCTACTTTGGGCTGGAGCAAATTTGTGGATGTTCTGATTGATAGTCAAGAGTATAACCAAGCCTTTGGTGATTACACCGTACCCTATCAACGCAAACGGATGACCACAGACCGACCCGTTAGCTTTACAACCCGCTATGGTGCAGATTATCGTGATCGGGCAGGTATTGTCCAAAAAAATCGGTATATTACTTCATGGCGTGGGTTGTTTTCCCCAAATTCAGGACAAAATGTTGATTGGGGTGCATTGTCTGCTGTATTACTGGTAATAACCGCAGGGATCACCTTCTTATTAATCCTTAATTGGTTAGGTATGAATTCTATCTACTAACCTTTTGGGGGGAAAATAAGATCAAAAGGAAACAGGGAATAACAATACCTTGTCCATTTTCTATAGGTTGAGTTAAGCGATAGCGCAACCCAACGGATCTGTTGGGTTTCATGCTATTGCTTCGCAACGCTAACGTTCCACAACCCAACCTACAAATCAAGAATTTTTCCAATTTGGACAAGGTATTGGAATAACCACGGGAATTTAGACGCTACCCAAAGTTGCTAGTCATATTGGTGAGAGTCTCTTAATTTCCTTTTTGTGAATCAGAAATGGGGAAAACAATTCCCTGTTACCTATTCCTCCGCAGTCGCTCCACTTGAGGAGACCCCAAGACCGCGCTGCTCTGTGTTCCCTCATTCATTATCTTTGTTTAATTTGATAATAAAAGGAAAAAAAATATGGCATTGCCATTACTTCAATACAATCCCAGTAGTCAAAATCATCGAGTAAGCAGCTTTGGCGTTGCTGACCAAAATGAAGATACACCTTATATCTATCGTTTAGAAGATGTTAGTTCTTACACCGACATTCAAAACATCATTTGGGCTTCTTACCGCCAAGTTTTCAGCGAACATGAAATTCTTAAGTTTAACCGTCAAGTTACTTTAGAATCTCAACTTAAAAATGGTTCTTTGTCAGTTCGTGATTTTATTCGCGGTTTAGCTAAATCCGAAGCTTTCTATCGTTTAGTTGTCTCTGTTAATAACAACTACCGTTTAGTAGATATCACCCTCAAGCGTTTATTGGGTCGTTGTGCTTACAATAAAAGAGAAGAAATTGCCTGGTCAATTGTTATTTGTAACAAAGGCTATGGCGGTTTCGTTGATGCTTTATTAGACAGCACAGAATACACCGAAAACTTTGGTGAAAATACTGTTCCTTACCAACGCAAGCGTTTCGCAGATCGTCCCTTTAACTTGGTAACACCTCGTTATGGTGCAGATTTCCAAGAAACAGCCGGTACAGTCAAAACCGATTGGCAGTTTACCTTGCAGAACTTCTACAGTGCTAAAGCTAAAGAAAAGCGGATGGCAGAAGGCGATCCCCGCAAGTTTGCAGATATGGCTGCGGCAGTTAGTGGTAAAGGTAACTATGCTCAAAAGCTTTCTTCCTTTGACATTGATTACCTCAATGCTGTTCCTTACCGTGGCAGACGCTAATTATTAGAAAATATCCAGTTTTTAGGGTGTGTTAGGAAGATAATTCTTGACCCACCCTAAATTTATTGGTGATGGTAGGATTTTGCTGTAAAATGTCAAGCAAATACATTAAAGCTTTTGTCTAATTTTCATGAAAGCAACCCCGGTAACTAAAGCTGCACATTGACCCCAGTAATCAACATTAGAGAAGCCAGTTCCGTTAGTCATATTTAAACTACCAATGCCATAAAATGATTGCTGGATAAACCACCAAAATAAGTAGAAAATTACTGGTATTTCCATAGGTATATATAAAATTAATAGGGGAATAACTGAATATATTTTTGCCTGGGGAAATTTGATAATATATGCACCTAAGATAGATGCGATAGCTGCATTTGCCCCAATACTTGGTACTGTTATACCAGATGATAATATAATTTGCACTAAGCCAGAAAAAACCCCAGCAGTTAAGTACAGTAATAAATATTGTCTATGTCCCAAGATACTTTCTACTGTTTTCCCAAAAACCCATAAAAACAATAAATTGCCTAAAATTTGACTAAAGCTGCCATGGAGAAACAGCGATACAGGAATAGCTAGTAAACGCCACAATACAATTATCCAAGCCGCAGAATTGTACAAAAAAGCGTTAGCAATTGCCATATTAGTTTGAGCCGGAATTATCCCCCAATTATTAATTAAATACCCTAATTGATCACTCCAGCTTAAATTAATTTCCCAAATAAATACGACTAGGTTAATCCCTATTAACCAATAATTAATTATTGGTTTCTGCCAACGGCGAATATTATCATCTATCGGAATCATTTTTTATCTTATTTTCAGGATTATTATTTTTGATTTCGAGTTGCTAATTAATATTTTTTCGTATCTTCTCATGTTTATGTGACAAGATTGTGATAATGTAACATAATAATTAAATAGGCTGATACAAGCCCCCCTAAGTTTTTACGCAAAGCTGAACCCAAGTTAAAATCTGCACAGCGTTGCGTCTCTCGTAGGAGGAAAGGTTCTCATCGTCGTAAAAAAGCTATTAAAAAACTGGGTATTCAACACAAGAAAGTGTCAGATACCCGCAAAGATTTTCACTTTACAACTGCGAACAATTTACTCAAAAAGTACGATATAGTAGCCGTTGAAAAGTTGAATATAAAAGGACTCACTAGAACAAGATTGGCTAAATGTGTTAATGATGCTGGTTGGGGACAGTTAATAACCATACTTTCAAACAAAGCCGTTCGCGTAGCGTGCCGAAGGCATAAACGCTGGTTTGAAAGTGATAGCTGTAAATCCCAACGGCACGAGCCAAGAATGTTCTAATTGCCATGCCCTGAGCTTGCCGAAGGGTGGTCATATAGTTAAAAGGCCGCTACCTGAAAGGATACACAATTGCCCTGTATGCCATGGGAGTTTGTGTAGAGATATGTACGAACGGGGCTACAAATATCAAGAAACGTGGGACACACGGTCTTAAAGCTCGGTCAATGTCCGGATTAGGAGTCGCCCAGAAGCCCACACTCACCTGTTCGCGCAAGCGTGCCGCAAGGCATAAGGGAGTGTGTGGAGTATGTCACCAGACATGAGTAAAAATCTACCGTTTGAAGCGAGAACGTTGTTGACGGCGCTGCTTGTGTCTAGCTATCGCTTTACGTTTTTCTTTTTCTAAAGGTGTTTCAAAATGACGCTTTTTCCGCATATCTTGGAAAATTCCTGCTTTAGAAACTTCCCGCTTGAATCTTCGCAGTGCTGACTCAATTCCTTCATTTTCACCCAATACCACTTGTGTCATTCCTATTCCTCCGTATTTTGCATTAATATTTGAGAGCTAGAGCTAAGACAAAATATTCCAGCAGCATTTAGCATAGGGCTGTATCTGCTGGAAACTCTAGATGTTAGTTTTTTTTTAACAGACTTAATAGCGACGACCACCGCCACCACCGCCACCGCGATTACCCCAGCTTCCGCCACCGCCACCACGGGAAGAACCTGAACCTCTATCTTCACGGGGTTTAGCTTTGTTCACACGCAAATCACGACCCATCCATTCAGCACCATCAAGAGCTTCAATTGCTGCCGTTTCTTCGGTTTCTTGTGACATTTCTACAAAGGCAAAACCTCTGGGGCGACCAGTTTCCCGGTCTGTAGGTAATTGTACACGGCTAACTGTTCCGTACTCAGCAAATGCCCGTTTCAGGTCTTCTTCTGTTACCTGATAGGACAAATTTCCAACGTAAATTGACATAGAATATGGTCTCCGAAACCAGAGAGTAGAGAGAGTTAGATTCGGAGAGACGCATTAAAAAAAATCTTAAAACGAGTTACTCAGCCGAAAATAATCTTTATATCCCCAAGTATAGCACTACATGAGAATATCAACTCATAATAAGCAACTTTTTGCCATAGATGAACTAGCGTTGTGGGGGAAATTACCCTAATCAACGCCACTGGAGTGGTTAGGAAACTGTGTAAGAATCTTTGTTGCTTCTTGACACAGCACTTGATGATGGTGATTACTTGCTAGTAAATCCCCCCATTGATGAATATCACCAGTGTTATATGCTAAAGGCCTAGAGTCACAATGGGTAAATTGGCCACCTGCTTCCGTGAGAATTAGTTCAGGAGCAGCCATATCCCAATCTTTAGGTGCTGATTTGCCAGATAGGGAAATGTAAACATCTGCTTGCTGTTCAATAATCGCGGCAATTTTGCAACCTACGCTACCAATTGCTTTTTGATTTTGACAAGGTAAATGTTGTAATAGATATTCTAACCTATCGTTGCGATGTGAGCGACTCACAACCAAAATTAAATCTTGAATATTTTTAGTACAATTAACTCGCACCGCTACAGAACCAGTGGCAGTTTCTCTAAAAGTCCCACCACCTCTAATGGCATAATACAACGTTTGTGTTTCTGGAATAGCTACAACTGCTAATATCGGCTGTGTTCCTTGAACTAAGGCAATATGGATGGCATATTCCCCAGTTTTATTAATAAAGTCTTTTGTTCCATCTAAAGGATCAATAATCCATACCCACTCATGGGGATTTTTCTCCTGTTGTGATTTATAGGTTTCTTCACTGATATAACCAAAATCTGCCTCACCTAAGGCAGCTTTAAGATGTGACAAGATATATTCACTCACAGCTATATCTGCAACCGTCACAGGTTCATTATCTTTATACTTAATATCTAAATCTGGTGCTAAAACAGTACCGTGATAATAAGAACCCAGTAATTTGGATGCTCCCCAACCTACTTCTCGTGCAATAATTAAAATTTCTGATAAGTCTTTCATGAATTTATCCAATGGCGTGTACCAAAATACTGACAAGCTTTCGCCGCAATATTAGCAGATAAAGCTAGAGTATCAGTAAAACTGTGACCCAAGATATGGTGACAGAAAGCACCATGAAAAATATCTCCCGCCCCTAGTGTATCAACAGGCTGTATTTTTGGCACATCTACCACACCAGATACACCATGAGTTAAATATTGTATGGGCTTTTCACCGTGGGTAATGGCAATATGGGGAATGGAAAAATTTTGCAAATAGCTAAAAACATCCTTTTGATTTTGGCAGTTAGGGGGATAAAAATTAGCTGAACAAATAGCATAATCTACAAACGGTAATATGTTCTCAAATCCTGGTTTCCAGCTACCACCATCAATGACAACGGGAATATTTTTAGTTTTAGCTGTTTGGGCAATAATGTGACTCACGGCCATTTGATGACCATCAATTAAAACAATATCAATATTTTCTAAAATATTTGGGGGAATAGAGTTAATATCGGCCTGAGTTTTTACAGCATTAATGGAAATGATTGCTCTTTCGCCTGTATCTTGGGTGACAATAATAGAAGATACTGGTGGGGGTGTATTTTTATCTGCATCTAAGTCAATAATTCCCACTTGATAATTTTCCAAATCGCTATAAATTAGCTGCGTTATGGGATGAGAACCCAGTACACCTAAAACTTTGCTGTTATTACCTAAATAACTGCAAGTAACAGCAGCATTTGTAGCTGGTCCGCCTGCGGCTACGGTGTAGTCAGTAGCAACTATTTTTTGATTATTTTGGGGCGGAGATTGAGCTAGATAAATTAAATCTAAGGTGATTAAACCGATAAATAAGGCAGAATTAGTCATGGGTAATTTGTAGTTAAGTTTAGTTGAGAATTGTATTTTATTAATATTTATGAAAAAAAATGTAGAGATGAGAATCCCTACCAATGGAACGTATATAAACGGGTTTCAAACCACGCACATTTAATTCTTACCATATCTCTATTGAAGAACCTCAATTCCAAAACTTGATTATGAACAAGTATCATCTCTCGTTGCGGTTGGCTTGGAAACTGCTGGCGATAGCTTGATGCCTTTATCTTTGATGGTTTGGCAATCTAACCACGTATGAAATGGTGGCATTCCAACCGGCTCATGACCAAGTTTCTTTTCAGGATGATAAAAGTTTTTTAACAAGATTTCAGCACCTAATTCACCAACTTTCTTATCATATACAGATACGACAATTCCTGCGTATTTTACGTTTTCTGGAGCGTATGTTGATGGAATTACCCACTTATCTCTCAGAAGTTCGGCACCTCCTACACTATTAAGTATATTATCCAAACCGTACCAGGCAAAATAGACTTCTTTTTTATCATTTGGATTTTTTGGATCACCCAAATCATTTGGCTCAACAGGTCGAGGAAATGGACGGTTTATAAAACGGTCATCACCATTGTTTTTGAGTTGATCTATATCTTTAGCAACATAAGTATCCTGTGGTGTATCCTGATCGTATACAAAAACTAGCTTTTGATCTGGGGGAAAAAGAGAAGCAATCTCCTTACCATAATCAAGCCCACCTGTGCCGTAGCGCACACCAGCAATATTTGAGTTTTCGTGACGATTATCAAGAGATGTCACGATTCCGCTGCTAATAGGGTCGGTGACTCCAAGGAATATCTGTCCTTTGGCACCGAGTTTCTTAACTAAGTTAGCGTCTCTAATTGCAGTGGTAGCATACGTCCCTGCTGTCACTATATAATCTATCTGCTCATCCTTATAGCGAATGGCAATATCGTCAGTTACCTTCTTCCACAGCAGTTTGCCTTCTAGACTTTGGGGATGCTTAAATTCACCTTTTTCTGGAGGGGGAGAAATAAAATCAATTTTAGGCTCACTTTTCAGACGGTCACGAAAAGCTTGAATCATTATTTGTTCGTAGGGTACATTTTCGCTTGTTACTATCACAACAGATAATTTTTTTGAAGGCCAAAAATAGTAACCGATAGCACCAATACTAAATAGAGAAGTGATTGCAAGCCCCCAATTAACTAATACCCGACGACGCTTTTGTTCCTTATTTTTCTTGGCTTCAAGTTCTAAACTTTGGTTAATAAAATTTTGTTCAGATGAACTCATTTCACTTCCCCTTTGCTGTAACTTTTCTCCAGCAATTACTAAAGATGTACCTTTTAATAATAAATTAGATTCCCTGTGAGCAGATTCCCATTCATTAATTTTTACCTTAAGTTGTTCTTGCCAAGTGCAAAACTCACGATTGGTCTCAAATTTTGAACTCTGCTGAATAAAATCTTGTTCAGACAAACTCATTTCATCTTTTCTTTTCTGTAACCATTCTTCAGCTATTACTAGAGATGTACCTCGTAGTAATGCATTATAGTCCCTGTTAACAGACTCCCATTCATTAATTTTTACCTTAAGTTGTTCTTGCCAAGTGCGAAACTTACGATTGGCTTCAAATTCTGAACTCTGCGTAATAAAATCTTGTTCAGATAAACTCATTTCATCTTTTCTTTCCTGTAACCACTTTTCAGCTTCAGGTAAAAATACACGTTGTAATAATGCCTCATTGTCCCTTTGAACAGACTCCCATTCCTTAATTTTTATCTTAAGTTGTTCCTGCCAAATGCGAAACGCCCGACTCTTTTCCATCCAACCTTGTAGCGTTTTCCATTCCCGAATCAATGCTTCATGAATAATTTCAACAGTTTCTTGATCAGAGTTTTGTTGTTTATTTGTCACCACCAAACGAGCATCAGCCAACTGTTTCACTAAATCCCAGTTGTGTTCTCCAACTTCTTCACGGGTAGCTAATCGGCGAGTATCTTCTGTTCCCTCTCCTGGGCGCACTAACTGAATAAATACTCTTTGTACTCGTGGTTGTTGTTCTTTATCGAAACTTTGATATTTCTCTTCAGCATATTTTGCAAGTGCCTTTTCTAACCCACCAATTTCGTCATAAGCCTGATGGGTTAACTGACCATTTTGCCGTTTTTCCCAAAGTTGAGTAAGGGTAAATTCTAGCAATGGCAGATTTTCGGGTTGATTCTTCACTGCATTCAAAATGCTTTGTGTTAATCCAGGCTCAATTGTTAATTGAAGCAGTTGGGCGGGTTTTTCGATGACATCTTTTAGTTCTTGTCTATTCATTGGACCAAGTATTTGATTAGCATCCTGCAAAGCTTCCGCAAAGGAACGCTCAGAAATCGCATATTTGAAAAAATCAGCCCGTAAGGTAAGAACAATCTTAAAATTCTCTATCTGCTTAATAGTTGATAACAATTGTTTAATAAATATGTTGCGTTTCTCTTCCTGGCAAAGAGTGTAGAGTTCTTCAAATTGATCTGCTATCAGTAATAATTTAATGACAGAATTTCTATTCAAGATAGATGTTACGATCTTCTTTAACCCTGAAACGTCCTGCTGAAATTCTTGAACTAGCCTATTTTGTGTAATCAACTGGTCACTAATACTCTTATGAGGGTCTAGCAGAGGAACTAACTTAGTTACTAAATTTCCAAAAGGGTGATCGCCAGAACGAACGGTACTTTTGGCGATACTGAAGGAGAATTTTCTAACTCCAATCCAGCAATATCTTCTGCTTGCTTATCGGGATTCATAGGGAGCCAAAACACGACTTTGGCTTTAAATTTCTGTGTAGTTTCCGTGTAGGGAAAGTCCAAGGTAATTTCTGCGTCTGGAATTTCAGTAGTTTCTATGGGAAGTCCCAAAGCAGAAGCTACTACATGAGCGCAGGTGAGGATGTACTTCTGGGAAACTAAGAAGCCAGCACCACGTACTGTGTCATTTTTGGAGTAAATTCTGACAATAGATGACTTAAACTGTTCGGGCATCTTGTGAATCCTTTTTCCACTTCAAGGTGATTTCATAGTTAACTTCACTGCTACCAGAAGCTACAACAGCCCCAAGTTGGGCGTTAATTTTAATGCCAAACTTGACCTCCACTTCATCTGCTGGTTGTTTGAGGCTTCTCACTTTGGTAATAATTGCATTCGCTATCGGCTTAACAGTTTCTAAAGCTGATTCAAAAGTCTGTGTGGCCTTATCAACTACTTGATCTCGCAAACCGATCCGATTATCGCTTCCTGCTGCTTTGTCCAGTTCAACAAAAATAACTTCGCCACTTTCAAGAGGAAATTCTACTATCTGTTTCATAATGCACGTAAAAAATGAGTATAAATACGTAAATTTCACAGAGTGGACTTTATCGAGTTTTATAGTCAAATGTCAATTAAATATATTGAAAATATTACAAATTTTCACAGTTGTTAGTTATTAATAAAACAATACAATACCTTAGCCAAAAATTACGAGGGTGAGGTGATAGTGCTTTAACCCTAAAAATTCCTTTAAGGTTTCCCACAAGGGTTTTTTAAGGTAAACCCAGTTATTGTCTTATAAAATGGTAAATGTAGATTTGTAAAATGTTATAAGGATTTACACCTGTGATCGTCAAAGAGTTAGAACAACAACTTCTTGCCCTCAAACCTAGCGAAAAAGTACAGGTTATTCAGTTACTTGCTCAAAGTCTTGGTAGTAATTGGCAGGGAATTGAGAAAACGCCTAAAGTCTGTGGTGGAGAGGCTTGCATTGCAAATACGCGGATTCCGGTCTGGGTGCTTGTGGAAGCTCGACGACTTGGATATAGTGATCTTGACCTTTTAACGAGCTATCCAACGATTACAGCTACGGATTTAGCGAATGCTTGGGTATATGCAGAGGCTTATCCCGATGAGATAGAATTGGCCATTGAGCAGAATGAGGCGGCTTAGAGAATGGCACGTTTTTATGCGGATGAGCAGTTTCCTGTTCAAGTTGTGGAATTGTTGCGGAGTTTAGGGCATGATGTTTTGACAGTTCAAGAGGCTGGAAGTGCTAATCAAAGGATACCTGATGATGCGGTTTTGACCTTTGCAATTGGTCAAGAAAGAGCAATATTAACTATCAACAGAGTTGATTTTATGCGTTTGCATCGTCAAAATGATAATCATTTCGGTATTATTGTTTGTACGAATAATCGTAACTGGGAACAATTTGCTGCACGGATTGATGAGGCTGTGAAAGTAGAGGGAACGTTGCAAGGGAAATTAGTTCGCGTGGTGCGTCCGGTTGTTTAAATCGGACAAGATAGTAACAAGATAATTATCTTAAGACTCCATTTCTGCTAATTCTAACCAGCGTTCGGTAGCTATATCAATATCTTGTTTGAGCTTTTCTAATTGTTCATAGAGTTTTTGCACTTGGCTATAATTGCCAGCCATATTCGCTAGGGTTTTTTCTACTTCTGTTTTGTCTGTTTCTAACTGGGCAATTTTGCCTTCTAATTCTTCAAATTCCCGTCTTTCCCAATTGGATAATCGGCGACGTTTTTTGGTTTCTGCAACTGTAGATACAACTTTTTGGTTTTCTATCACTACAGTTTTTGTAGTTTCCTGTTGTTGGGATTCTTCCGCTTTTTTATAATCTAAATAAATTGAATAATTTCCCGGATATTGACGTAAACTGCCACCTTCTTCTAAGGCAAAAATTCTATCTACCGTCCGATCTAAAAAGTAACGATCATGGGAAACTACAATGACACAGCCTGTAAAATCTTCTAAATATTCTTCTAATACTGCTAATGTCTGCACGTCTAAATCATTGGTTGGTTCATCTAAAATTAAGACATTGGGCGCACTAATGAGAATACGCAATAAAAATAAGCGGCGTTTTTCTCCTCCAGAAAGTTTATTAATGGGTGCATATTGTTGATTTCCTGGAAACAAAAATCTTTCTAACATTTGGGAAGCCGTGATTTTTGTGCCGTCGGATACTTGGATAAATTCCCCTTCTTCTTTAATATAATCAATTACGCGCTGATCTTCATTTACAGCCGTTAACAATTCTTCTGAATGTTGATTGAAATAGCCAATGTGAATGGTACTACCAATTTCTACCGTACCAGAATCTGGTGGGATTTTGGCAGTCATAATATCCATTAAAGTAGATTTTCCTGCGCCATTTCCGCCAATAATGCCAATCCTATCTTCTGGACTAAACTCATAAGTAAAATTATTAATTAAAGTTCTACCATTGTAGCCTTTACTAACATTTTTGAGTTCAATTACTTTTTTACCAATGCGACGGCCAACGGTAGAAATATCAACCTTACCATTCAGTTGTTTAAACTCAGTGTCTCGTAGTGCATGAGCGCGTTCAATTCTGGCTTTCTGCTTGGTACTTCTAGCTTTGGGCCCTTTTTTCAACCATTCTAATTCACGGCGTAAAATACCTTGATGTTTACGTTGAGTGCTAAGAGCAGATTCCTCAGCTAGGGCTTTCTTTTCTAAATAATAGGAATAATTTCCCGTATAATTGTAAATATCACCTCGATCAATTTCGATAATTCTATTAGTAACTTTATCTAAAAAATAACGATCATGGGTAATTAATAAAAGTGCGCCGCGATAGCGATTTAAATAACTTTGTAACCATTCTACAGATAAAGCATCTAAATGGTTTGTCGGTTCATCCATTAACAATAAATCTGGTTCTGATATCAAAGCTGCGGCTAAAGCGATGCGTTTGCGATATCCTCCTGATAATGTCCCGACTTTAACATCAAAATCAGCAATTCCTAACTTTGTTAAAATGATTTTAGCGTTAGTTTCTAATTCCCATGCACTAGTAGCATCCATGCGTTGCATCACACTGGAAAGACGGGACATTAATTGACTATCTTCGGGATAATGTGCCAATTTATCAGATAATTCTTCATACTCTCTGACCAGGTTCATTTGTTCACCACTGTCAACAAATACCTGTTCTAAAACAGTATGATTGTCATCCATATCTGGCTGTTGAGGCAAGTAAACAATTTTCGCGCCAGAGTTAACTAAAATTTGCCCGCTATCAATTGGTTCTAGTCCAGCAATCATTTTTAATAAAGTTGATTTACCAGAACCATTTGTACCGATTAAACCAACTTTATCATTATTATCAAGACTAAAATTTGTATCTTTTAAAAGTTCTTTAATTCCAAAATCTTTTTTAACTGATTGTAGTGTAATAATGCTCATATTATGTGGTATTTAGTAATTAAGAATGAGGTGGGCAATGCCCACCTTACAGATGATTATAACCCTGATTTTAGACGAATAAATCGAGAGGTAAATGTCCATACATTTCGTTAACTCCTCCCGCTTGATAGGACTGGCAAGATACTAACACTCCCCGATGATGTCCAGAATAAGAATCGAGATAACACAAGCCATTTTTGCCATTCAATTTGATGTAAACTGGGCCTTCTGGTTCAGGTAAATCTGTTGGTGCTTGATAACCCAAAGCGCGAGAATAGGTTTTCATCGCTAAAATTCCTTCTTCGGCGGTATCAGCACAAATACCTAATATTTGATAGTCCGTCAAACTGGTGAGAAAAATTAATGCCTCACGGGTAACAATTTTTTCTGACGGTTTGAGGATAGGGGCAATATCCAGACAGTTAAATTTGTTGAGTATTTTTTTGGCTTCTTGGAGTGTGAGTTTCTGGTGATTGGAAGTAGACATAATTATTGATTTGTCTAGTGTTAGGTCTGGTTCAGGTTAGCGGATGGAGATTTGCTCAGATTACTAGCATTGGGGAACAAAATCAAGATTGATATGGGATATTCCCTCAGTTTAGGTAGGAATGTTTGTTTTGTTGGGTGTGTTTACTGATAATTAGCACATCTGACCTTTTTTGCTGTTACTCTCTTGAGGGGGAGAATATTTTTCTAATATAATTCCCAAAACTGTCCTTTGCCAATTTAATAGTTGCTAATTTTTCAAGGTCATCTCTCCTGGGAGGAACTGCATTTTGGCTACAATAACACAGATAGATATGAAAATGTTGATATACAAGTCTTGTGTTGTAAACATTGTAAACAATCCAAAATCCAAAATTGAATGACGATAGATGGTAATATGTTCCCTAAATAAAATTACTGTATCTATTGATTCTACCTGAACGGCTAATTAACTCGACTTTGTGGTAATATTAGCTGCAAGTAAGTGGTAATTAATGTGACTATACCATTCAAATCTCCCCGATTATCAAGAAGACGGAAACATTCTCTCCGTCCTCTTCAGCGTTTATTTAACTATGGACATCAGTATATTAAACAAATTCGTTTGGCTATTGGTGCTTCTATTCTAAATAAAATTTTTGACTTAGCACCGCCAGTATTAATTGGAATTGCCGTTGATGTGGTAGTCAAGCAACAGGATTCTATCATTGCTCGGTTAGGAGTAAAAGATATTTATGGGCAGTTTGTCATTTTATCTTTGTTGACGGTGATTACTTGGATATTGGAGTCATTGTTTGAATATTGTCTTAAATTACTATGGCGCAATTTGGGTCAGAATGTGCAGCATAATTTACGACTAGACGCATATAAACATCTGCAAGAATTAGAATTAGCTTATTTTGAAGAACGGAGTACCGGTGGTTTAATGTCTATTTTAAGTGATGATATTAACCAATTAGAACGGTTTTTAGATGTAGGTGCAAACGATATTATTCAAGTAACTACAACTATTATTATTGTTGGCGGTGCGTTTTTTATTTTAGCTCCTAGTGTGGCTTGGATGGCAATTTTACCCATGCCATTTATTCTCGGTGGTTCGGTAGTTTTTCAGAAGTTTCTTGCGCCTCGTTATGCGGATGTGCGGGAAAAGGTAGGTTTATTAAATGGCAGATTATCTAATAATTTAAGTGGCATTACTACAATTAAAAGTTTTACGGCGGAAGATTATGAAGCAACCCGTGTAGAATTGGAAAGTAATGCTTATCGTCAAAGTAATGCTAAGGCAATTGCTTTATCGGCGGCTTATATTCCCATTATTCGGATGTTCATTTTAGCAGCTTTTACAATCTTGCTGTTGTTCGGAGGAATGGAAGTAGTAGGAGGAAGATTAGCTGTAGGTGCTTATAGTTCTTTGGTGTTTTTAGTCCAGCTTTTGCTATGGCCTTTAACCAGATTAGGTGATACTTTTGATTTATACCAAAGGGCGATGGCTTCTACTAATCGAGTCATGGATTTATTAGATACTCCTGTGGCAATTCATCCTGGACATATTGATTTACCTATAGATATAGTTAAGGGTAATTTAGAATTTCATCATGTTACCTTTGCTTATCAAAATAGAACTCCAATTGTTAAAGATTTATCTTTAGAAATTCCGGCGGGAAATACAATTGCTATTGTTGGTTCAACGGGTTCAGGTAAAAGCACTTTAGTTAAACTATTGCTGCGGTTTTATGAAGTGGAAAATGGTAAAATTACTTTAGATGGCATTGATTTACAACAATTAAATTTGCGAGATTTACGCCGTTGTATTGGGTTAGTGAGTCAGGATGTATTTTTATTTCATGGTACGGTAGCGGAAAATATTGCCTATGGTACTTTTACTGCTAGTAATGAAGATATTATTATGGCGGCAAAAATTGCTGAAGCCCATGATTTTATTATGAATTTGCCCCAAGGTTATCAGACAATTGTAGGAGAGAGGGGGCAAAAGTTATCTGGAGGACAAAGACAACGAATTGCGATCGCTCGTGCAGTCTTAAAAGATCCGCCAATTTTAATTTTAGATGAAGCTACCTCGGCAGTAGATAATGAAACTGAAGCTGCTATTCAACGTTCCTTAGAGCGGATTACAGTAAATCGGACTACAATAGCGATCGCTCACCGTCTTTCCACCATCCGCAATGCTGACTGCATTTATGTCATGGAACATGGTAAATTAGTTGAAGCCGGAACTCACGAACAACTATTAGACAAAAATGGCATTTATGCAAGTCTCTGGAGTGTCCAATCTGGGTTAAAATAAACAAAATAAAATTAACAAAAATTACCAATTAATCATCATGTTTAGTATTCCCCAACCAGAAACAGAAGAGAATAAATGGCGAGGACAATTAGACAGATTTGTCAAAGACAACCAACCAGAATTAGCCGCACTTTTTTGGGGTTTATGGTTAGAAAATGGCAATAGTCAGGGTACTATCGGCATTAATTTACTTCCCCAACCCCATTTTGTTTATTGTCCCCAAACTGAAATAGAAAAATTAAATGATCGAGTCGAAAACCGACTGCAAGAACTTTTGGGAATTATTGATAATAACAAACCAGAAACCGAAGTAGTGATGATTGCTATTGGCAAAGGAGAAATTAAACTAATTCAATTTGCACCTAAATTATCACCAGAAACCTATTTTCATGAATTAGGAAAAAATATAGATGAATTAATGGATTTACTAGAACAGCGATTAGTAGCACAAATCAAATAATATTGATTTTTTCAAGTGCGTAGTCAGCTATTTATTGCTGCATGGACTTTGAGGAATAAATTCCTCACTACGAACTTGAAAGACTTGTATTTTTAGAATAAATAAAAAGTGAAGATAGATTAAATTTACGGGAATTTTTATAAAAGCTATTAATGGAATTTGTTATGATCCGTATATCAGTTTAATTTTCAATTAAAACCGAATTAATTAAGTTATGATCCACCATTTTTCCATTTCTGCACACAACCCCCAACACGCGGCTGAAGTTCTCGCCCAAGTGATGAACGCAAAAGCGTTTCCCTTTCCTCCCCATCCCGGTAGTTATATAACGATATCTTTCGATGAACACGGGACAGCAATTGAAGTTTATCCATTACAAACTACTTTACAACCTGGAGAGGCAGAACAGGATTGTCAGTTTAAAGAAACTCCTCAATCTCATCATTTTAGTGCTACTCATGCCGCCATTTCCGTTAATTCTACTCAAGAACAAATAGAAGCAATTGGTGAAAGAGAAGGTTGGAGAGTAGTCCGTTGTAACCGTGATTCTTTCTTTGATGTGATAGAGTTTTGGTTAGAAAATAGAGTCATGATCGAATTTTTAACCCCAGAAATGGCCAATCAATATTTAACCCTCATGCAACCAGAAAATTTACAAAAAGCATTTGCTGGCTCAAATCTATAAAAGACTCAAATTCTCAAGTTCAGTTTCATCATGTTCCCTATTCCCTATTCCCTGTTCTCAGGTAAGATAGACTGATTAGCAACCAACTTGTCGGAAAAGATAAATTGGTCTGTTTCCCTAATGACAAGGTTTTTAAAAGTACATGAACAAAAGATTTATTTTAACTCTGATTTCTAGCCCCGTATTATTCACATCTGTTATATCTATGGTGATGATGGCTAGACCTGCTCATGCTAGTCAAACCGTTGACCCTGCGGGAACTCACCTATCTTGTGTTATGTCCCCACATTCAGCAACACCAAAACAGGTATGTATTCAGGTGAGTAATACTTCTCCCACCGTCGCAAAAGAACCGATGCAAATAGCACAAGCAGATAGAAGTAATCCCAAAGAACTAGAATTTTCTGAAGGAGACAGCGATCTAGCTATCAAGTTATTTGGGTGTGATTGCCCGGTTTGTATCAATGCGGCTCGGCAATTAAACGGTTTAGCACCTTTACCAGTTTAATTAGGTGACTTTTAACACTTCTCGAATTATCTCTGTTGGTACTTCGTCGGTAACTTTGACTGTACCAATTCGAGTTGGTAGTACAAAGCGGACTTTGCCAGATTTGACTTTTTTGTCTAATTGCAAAGCATCAATAAGAGCTTCAATAGCTAAATTTGCGGGTATTTGTGTTGGCAATCCCGCTTTTTTAATTAAGGCGTTTTGACGTTCTGTATCTGCTTGTGTCCAAAGTCCCAATTTTACAGCAATGTCTCCTGCGGCTACCATACCAATACCTACAGCTTCACCATGTTTCAACAGACGGTACTCTGTCAGGCTTTCCACCGCATGGCCGATGGTATGACCATAATTTAAAATTGCCCTGAGTCCAGATTCTTTTTCATCTTTGCTGACAACATCTGCCTTTGCTTGACAGGAATGAGTTAATATGCTGTTTATCAGGTCGGATTTTACATAGCGGAGTTGGTCAAGGTGTTTACTTAGTTCTAATTGAGTAAACAATTCGGTGTCCCAAATGACACCGTATTTGATCACCTCTGCCATTCCTGCTCGAAATTCCCTTGCTGGAAGGGTTTTTAATACTTCTGGGTCAATCAAGACTAAACTAGGTTGATGAAATGCACCAATCAAGTTTTTACCGTGGGGATGATTTACACCAGTTTTACCACCAATAGCTGAATCTACCATTGCGAGGAGACTGGTAGGAACTTGGACTACGTTGATGCCTCTGAGCCATGTAGCGGCAGCAAAGCCTGTCATATCACCAATAACACCTCCTCCTAATGCCACCATTGTGGAGGAGCGTTCTAGGCGATTTTCCAGGGCGATATCATAGAGTTTTTGAATGGAGTTAAGGGTTTTGTAGCGTTCTCCAGGGGGTAGGTTGTAGCTAACAACTTGAAAACCGGCTTTTTCTAAAGAGGCGATCGCTCTTTCGCCATAATATTTAAATATCATCGGGTTGGAAACTAGCAATACTTTCTTACCTAGTTTCAAACTGGCCATTTGTTCACCTAGTTGATCTAAACTCCCAGGTGCGATGGTAATATCATAGGATTTTTCTGGTATATCTACTTTAATTACAGAACTCATTCCCTAACCCTAATATAATCACTCGTCTGGGTATTTTACCCCAAGTTGACAACCTCTTTTCTATTCCCTGTTCCCTTTCATAATTATTAATGATTGAATAGAAATAAGTAACTAATGTGGAGAAACACAAATGGCTGTAGTTGAATATATTGTCTTTCTAGGCGTGTTTATGGGTGTAGCTGTAGGCTTGTTATTTGGTCTACGCGGAGCTAAGATTCTCTAATCCTACAATTAGACGCTAGTTAAACCCACTTTATGTGGGTTTAGTCTGTATTTAAATTATATTAATTTGTGTAATTGCTTGCGGAAATGTAGATTCGATATGATAGATGAGAATAGGATTGCAAACATCATCAATACTAAGTTCTAATTTATTTAACTCTTGAACATATGTTTTAAAAGCAGTTTGAATAAAACCTTCCCAAATAGAATAAATTATTGGGATTGAGTGGTAAAGAAATAATTCTTCATCTCTTTGTGAAAATCCGTATCTGACATAGAGCAATCTTAACCGTGACATTAATTCTCTTCTTTCCTCAATGTCTGACATTATTTTTTGTTCTAAAAGAGTAATCTGATTAGTCATTATTTATTGATGTTTCCAAATATTCTCTTTGCTTCTGTCAGACGATTGATAATTCTGTCTTTTTGATTATTTCCTCCTCTTCTAGACAACTTGATTAAAATTGTATCTTTACGTACTTCCTTATCTATTTTATTTAAGATCACTTCTGATGGTTGAGATTTGTAATCATCATAGTTTTCTGCTACACCTATTGTAATAACATCATAAAGGGCAGTGGCAAACTTGCCGTCATCCTGACGAAAAATCTTTGTTCCTAAAGGTTTAAGTAATGCAAATACTTGAGTAAATATTTTTTTGTATCCGTCATAATCAAAACTTTCATTTTCTAAAGCATCTTTCATAAATTTAGTCATATGTTGTGAAATACTGGTGCGGACTTTTTTGAGATTGTTGTAAAGAGAAATAAATCTCAAAGCCAATTCTTCATCATATAACTGCTCATATTGCTCATCACTTAAAGCGATTAATGTACGAAAATCTTGATTAGCTGCAAGTTCTTTGAGAAAATCATTAAACTTGGGTGAAATATCTCTATAAATACAATTCCGAATCTCCTGAGTAGTTAAAGGAGAACCACCTGTATTCAATCTATTGAAAAGTTCAAAGCGCATATCATATTTACTATTCCATCTCAGAATTTCAACTCTGCAAGTTGATCTTTTTATGTTTAGTCGAAATTGATTTGGTATGGTTTCATAAGTGAATCCTTCCAAAGCCTCAACTCTTTCACCTTTCATCAACTCCCAATTATTTTTATTTTTAATACCTTCATCTTCACTTTTCAAAACTCCAAAAAAAGAAAGTACCGTAGAAATTCTTTGGAGACCATCAACTAATTCCCATACTCCAACTTTATCTTCGGCTACAAATATTGGAGGAATGGGAATACCTAAAAGTATAGACTCAATAAAGCGTGTTCTCTGTTCTTCATCCCAACGAAAATATCTTTGAAATGCAGGTTTAATAACAATTTCTTTATCTTCATACATACGCATTATTTCCCCGAAAGATACATCAAGTCTATCGGTGTGTAATAAATTTCTCTGTTCTTCAATTTGTATTTTCAGTTGTTCAGTATCCATATTCTGTAATGTTTAAAAATTTGCTGTGACTTATGGCTGTTCTTGATTATATCAATTTTTCTAAATGAAATAGAAGATAATTTAGGTCAATTGGTTGGGTGGCGCTGTCGCTTAACCCAACCTACTTTTGTTATATCATCGCTGGAGTTGGTGTTTTTTCCTGCTTTTGGAATGGTGGACGCATTTCTAAACCAAGTAAATTCAACATTTCTTTATCTGCGTCATAATCAGGACAGGGAGTTGTTACCGTCAACATTTTGTTATCATCGCTGGAGAAGATGGAATTTGCACCAGCCATAAAGCATAAAGCTTGTTCTACTTGGGAAAGTCTCGCCCTACCCGCACTTAACCGCACGTCAGATTTAGGCATAATAATTCTAGCAGTGGCAATCATCCTCACTACATCCCAAATGGGGACATCGGGTTGATTTTCTAAAGGTGTACCGGGAACTTGGGAAAGAATATTAATGGGTACAGATTCGGGGTGAGGTTGTAAATTTGAGAGAGTATGTAACATTCCGACTCTATCGCTAACATTTTCCCCTAAACCGAGAATACCGCCCGAACATACGGTAACATTAGTTTGCCGAACATTGGCAATGGTATTGAGGCGATCGCCATAGGTTCGAGTAGTAATTACAGTGCTGTAATATTCTTCTGAGGTGTCAAGATTATGGTTATAAGCATATAATCCCGCATCTTCTAACCGCTTGGCTTGATTTTCTGTCAACATTCCCAAGGTGCAGCATACCTCTAAACCCATCCCAGTTACATCCTTGACCATATCCAGAACTTCCTCAAATTGGGAATTGTCCCGAACTTCCCGCCAAGCAGCACCCATACAAACCCGACTAACACCGCTTTCTTTGGCTGTTTTAGCAATATTAATCACTGTTTCTTTTTGTAGCAGTGCTTCGGGTTTTACCTCTGTTTTGTAGCGAGAAGATTGAGCGCAGTAACCACAATCTTCTGGACAAGCACCAGTTTTAATAGAGATAAGCTTACAAACCTGTATTTGTTGCGGTTGATGATATTGACGATGTACAGTAGCAGCTTGGTAAATTAGCTCTAGAAATGGTGTATTATATATTGTCAATATCTCTGTTGGTTGCCAATCGTAACGTATTCCCACTGTAATTATCCTTTTTGTACTATTGTGGTTTAATTTTTAATTAGTATAGCTGCATATAAAATATTTACATTTGAGTATATGAGTTCAGAACCACCAATTATTAGAAGCGATCGCCTATTATTAAGAATGGCAGTCATAGAAGATATTCCCTACATACTCAAATATTTTACAGAAAATAAAGAATACCTCACGCCATTTTATCCTAAATGGGATGAAAATTTTTTTACCCCAGAATATTGGCAATATCAAGTAGAAACCAGTTTTTGGGAATTTGTCAATAACTATTCATTAAAACTTTTTATTTATTTACAACACCAGCCTAGAAAAGTAATCGGAACTGCTAATTTTAACAACTTTGTTTATAATGCTGCTCAATTTTGTCAGTTAGGATATAGTTTAGCGGAATCAGCCCAAGGTCATGGTTACATGACAGAAGCCCTATCTATTTCTACTAAGTATATTTTTGAAGAGTTAAATCTGCACCGCATTATGGCTAATTATATGCCCCATAATCAGCGTAGTGCTAAAGTGCTGAAAAGACTCGGTTTTGTAGTTGAAGGATATGCTACAGATTATTTAATGATTAATGGTCAATGGGAAGATCATATTCTCACCAGTTTAACAAATCCCCACTGGCGATCAGATTTATAATACCAATATCCGCGACTTCTTGAAGAGGATCTAAACCCAAAGCTGATCCCCTTCCTGGAGAGGTTTGGAGAGGGGTTAAAAATTGTTCATCGAACTCAGATAATATGGGGTTAGGCTATCGCTTCACCCAACCTACTGGCTGGCGATCAGGTTAATAGGAAAGGAACCACGAAGGGACGAAGAACACGAAGGAAGAAGAAAGAGGTTAGTGTTGTTAAATAAATTACTATTTTGCAGTTGGACAAGCTTTGTCCATCATTTCTTTTGCTAATGGATGATAACCATTATTATTTAAAAATGCTAAAGGTGATTTTTTGACTTGATAACTAATTGCTTCTCCTGTTGTGACTAATCTAGCAAAGTGTTCACAATTCCAACCTAATAAACCATAATCCCAAGTTTTGAATAATTCATAAGCAATTAAACATCATTCCTCAATATATGCATTAGAGCAATTGAGTAGAAGTTGCTCAGTTTCATCTAGATACGCTTGGATAAGTTTACGCGATATCTTGGAGTTTGCTGGTTATTTCTTGGTGTAAAGCTAGATAATGCTGATAATTTCCTGCCCATTCGACAAACACTTCATCATCAGAAGTTTCTCCTTGGCTATATTTGGCAAAAAAATCTTCTGAACTCATTTGGTACTGGATTTCATAAACATTTAACTGTTTGGTAAGGGCAATCAGCGCATCTAGTGGAGATGTATATTCGATAACTTGTTTACGCATTCATTTATCTGTTTAATTTGATTAACTTAATCATATTGTAATTTTAATCAGATACAGTTTGTGAATATGATAATGCTTTTTTTTGTCTATTATTAAAGAAATATCAATTAAGCATAATTATAATGACTCTGGATGAAACTCTCAATCATACCCATGCTAGTAATCCTTTACTTACCCTCAACTATGAACCAGCCTTAGAATCTCTAGGTGATGACTACTATGATAAAGTCGTGTCCGAAGAATTTCCCCAACATATTTTACGTTGGCGCAATAATGCACTACTACCACGTTTAGGACTTGATCCGCAAATAGTCAAAGATGAACATTTTATTAGTGCTTTTGGTAAATTTGAACAACGAGAACCCCTATTAGCACTACGTTATCACGGTTATCAATTTGGACAATATAACCCCCAATTAGGTGACGGTAGAGGCTTTCTCTATGGACAAGTGCGGGGTATTGATGGGGAATTATACGATTTTGGTACAAAAGGTTCAGGAAGAACCCCCTACTCTCGCGGTGGTGACGGAATGTTGACACTTAAAGGAGGAGTACGGGAAGTTCTCGCTGCTGAAGCACTTCATCGTTTAGGTGTTCGCACTTCTCGCTGTTTAAGTATGATTGAAACGGGTTTAGGTCTGTGGCGCGGTGATGAACCTTCTCCAACTCGTTCCTCTGTGATGATCCGCATGAGTAAATCTCATATCCGTTTTGGTACTTTTGAAAGATTAAACTATTTAAAACGACCTGATTTAACTCAAAAACTGTTAGATCATGTCATTGAACAGTATTATCCCCATTTACAGGCACAAAATGATAAATATGCTTTATTTTATGCCGAATTAGTCCAGCGTGTTGCTGAATTAGTAGCCCAATGGATGGCAGCAGGTTTTTGTCATGCAGTTTTGAATACTGATAATATGTCAATTACTGGGGAAAGTTTTGACTATGGCCCCTATGCCTTTATTCCTACCTACGATCTCCAATTTACCGCCGCATATTTCGACTACTATAGACGTTATTGTTACAGTCAACAACCAGGAATTTGCAAATTGAATTTAGAACTTTTGCAAGAACCTTTAAAAGCGATAATTCATCAAGGTGATTTGGATGTTGCTTTGTCTAAGTTTGCTGAATATTATCAAGCTGAATATCGGGCTTTGATGTTGAAAAAATTGGGATTTGAGGATTTACAATTAGAACAAGCTGATGAATTTTTGCGGTTAACCATCACCTTTTTACATGATAGTCAAGTTGGTTATCATCAATTCTTTGCTGATATAGCTGCTACCTTTTCTAGTAAATGGCGAGATGATCCAGCTTTTGTGATGAATAATTCAGAAATTATCCCAGCATTAGGAGAATCGGCAATTTTCGATAATTGGTGTTTCCTTTATCATCAAATACTCAATAATTTTGATATTGACGAAATGGATAAAATCGCTAAAACTCTAACTGAATCTAATCCCAAAACAGCCTTATTAAGACCTGTAATTGAGTCAATTTGGGAACCAATAACCGAAAATGATAATTGGCAACCTTTTTATGATTTAGTAGAAACACTCCAAACAGGAAAGTAATTTGTAATTAGGGGCGGAAAACCTCCGCCCATAGGTCAGTAATTTCACCTTTTTAATCATAAGTATTTAACAGGAAATAATATTATGTATCATCGCCAAAAATATATTTTATCTCTGATTTTAATAGCATTATCTACTGTAATTAGTGGTTGTGATTCTAATAATACTGCTGATAAAACAAATATAGAAACAACACCAAATAGTCAAATTAGCCCCACTCCTTCAGTTAAACCATTTACTAATGATGATAATACTAAAGCTATTTCTGGCAAAACTACGAACATCACACTATACACAAGTGATGCTCAATGTCAAGAGTTAATTCCCAAGAAAACTGAAGTTTCCGCCCAAACACCTATAAATGAAGCCATAGGTCAAATATTCAAAGAACAAAGTACAGCCGATTTTAGTGTTTCCGGTTATCGAGTTAATGTGAAAAATGGTATTGCGACAGTTGATTTACGCATATCACCAAATTCAAAACGACAACTAGCTTCTCTTTCTAGTTGTGAACAGTTTGCATTGTTTAGTAGTGTTCGCAAAACCTTAATTAGTAATTCCCAGTGGAAAATTAAAGATGTCCGCTTTACAGAACGTGGTGAAGATATTACCCTCTAAAGTTTTTTCAGTTTAGCGGTAGAGACATCGCTGTCCTTAGATTCCTAGATCCCCGACTTCTTTAAGAAGTCGGGGATCTGAATAACTCTAATCGCACCAAAACAAGGTTGCTAATTTGACAGTGATTAATTGTCTGAATCAGAATTTCCAGGATTTCAGGATTTACAGGATGAGGGATCTGTTTGCAAACAAGGTTGCTAATTTGACGGTGATTAATTGGTGAGCGATCGCTTATGTTCTCGCTAAATTACCATGCTGTTGCACATCAACTTGCCCAACTACTAAGCTGATGTGCAGCTAAACTGTATAATTAAAAAACCTGAAGTTACAGTAGCACAAGCATCTTGCTTGTATTAATTATTCAAGTTAAAGGAACAACAGCTTAGAAGCTTACGGGATGTGATTGATGAGTGTTTCAAAGTAAGTTCGGTTATGCTGTTGCTTAACCCAACCTACAAATTACCCCTGTGTTTCTTCCTCAGTAAAAACAGGAGGCCATAATTCAGAAATAGGCAATTCCCAACCTGGTAAAAGTTCAGGTAAAGTTAAAATATCATTGTTTCCAAACACAATTGGTTCACCTAATGTGCGATAAACTGTAACAGTTTCTTCATCAGGATCAATTAAAATTCCTACTACAGCACCTAAATTAATAAAATTAAGAATCTTCTTTTTTAAAGTCTTAATTCCATCACTTTGAGATTTAATTTCTACTACTAAATCAGGTACGAATTCACCAAAATAACGGGGACTTTGACGCAACCTTGCAGCACGGACAAAGGAAATATCGGGAGCAGTTAAATTACTATCTGGTAAAATAAAACCACCCGCAGAATCAAATACTCTTCCTAAGCGACGGGGATTTATCCAAGCAAAGAGGAAAGCAATTAAACGACTGCTAATTTCACTAGATACAATATCCGATGGACCCACAATAGAAATTCTCCCGTTTTCTAATTCCATATCATAATCTAAACCTGCATCATTGATAGCAGTTTGCAGTTTTTCTACATCTTTAATAGTCATGATCGGCATAATTTGGGACTCCTGAAAGATAAGATATAGTTGATTAATATTTTACATTAATTATTGTGAACTGTAAAAAATTGCTCTGGTTGTCTGAATCAGGATTTCCACGATTTTAGGATTTACAGGATGGGATGGATTAGTTTTGAAAATTTTAGTATAAATTGAATAACCTCACCCCAGAAGAAGCAATAGAATTAGAAGCAATAGGGGAACTTGATGACATCTTCAGTTATATTAACGCTGCGATCGCAAGGTAAGCTTCACTAACACACAATCATGAAACTTGTGGAAAAATAGAAATATAAAATTCTCTCTACCATGAAAATTATGAACGCCATAGAACTATTTCCCACCCTGCGAAATTTAACTCGTGCAGATAAGCTAAAAGTTATGCAGTTTCTAGTATCAGAATTAGCTAAAGATGAAGAACCATCATTAGAACAGGGAGCAACTTATTCTATCGTGTCCCCGCTAAATTCTCATGCTGCTGCACATCAACTTGCCCAACTACTAGAAGCTGATAAACAAAAGGAACATGATTGACACTCCCCGGTCTAAAGACGCGGGGATTCTACATTCATAGTCAAAACTTGCTCAACCAGGTTTGCACCAAGTAGAGTAGAGGCTTCAACTCCTGTAGCGTTACTTTGGGGATGCCCTCCCCTA
>OGVQ01000002.1_pt1 | contig 99646 bp, 99 predicted proteins | sample 1575801 | NCBI WGS metagenome assembly OGVQ01 (sample SAMN07581550, study PRJEB24739) | freshwater metagenome | place: Singapore | collected 2015-04 | reverse complement strand
CAATGCCCACCAGAGGAATTATTGCATTCAGGTTAAATAGGGCTTGCTGAATAAACCAAAAACCTAGATATATTAAGAGTTTCAGGCTTAAAAAAGTGAATTAGGTGCAAGGAATAAGCATTGAAACGATTAAAAACCTATCACTTTCTCAGATTCGAGACTATTCTTATCTCCTCCTAATTCTTCCTCGGTGACTCGGTGACTCGGTGACTCCTAGCCCTCACGAAAAGAATTTTTCAGCAAACCCTAAATAAATGAATACCCTAAAAATACGATGCCAATGGCACAAAAAGCTAAAGCGGCAAAACGGATAATTTTAGGCAATATTTGGTTAATTTCATTGAGGGCAAAAGTTAAACCAATTTCTCTAGCGCTGAGGATAATGACTGTTTGGCTCAGGGCAACTCCAATGATATAGGTAATGGCAGTGAATGTTTCTGCACCGACGATGTAGGTAGCATCTGCATAACCTTGAAAGATGCCAGCAATGGCGCTGAATATGGCTATGACTAACCAATTGATCGAAATTCGTGTCAGGAGCATTGCACCGATAACAATGGTACAAATGGCAATAACTATTGCTGGTGCTGGTAACATGACTGGAGACAAATTAATTAGTTGTCCACAGATAGCAGCAATGACAAAAGTGATATTTAACCAATGACTACGGGCAAATCTGGCAGAGTATAAACCCAGTGCCAAAATACCTGCAAATCGGTCTAAACTGATGACTGGATCTGCTATTCCCCAAATTAAACCTTCCCAGATATTAGTGACATAATGTTCAATGGGTGATCCGCCGGCGGAAGTTAGCAAACTAATAACCAATAAAACAGCGATCGCCCCTAGAAGACGTTGCTGTTTAAATGTGGGCAAATTATCGGAATCAGAAGCTAATAACTGTGCATTTTTAAACATCTTTAGTTTATGCCAAATTCGGTTTGTGGGTGATTAATCTTACTGCTAATCATGACAAAAATTCATCCCTTTGGGATCTAATGCAGTAGTTCTTCTACTTGATGCTGATTCCATAAAGTTTTGTAAATTCCCGGCTGTTCCAGGAGTTCGCTGTGATGACCCATTTGCACAATTTTACCTTGCTCCATGACTAAAATTCGGTCTGATGTGGCTGCGGCGGAAAGTTGGTGAGTAATAAAAATTACAGTCTTTCTTTTTGTGCCTAGGGACAAATTGGAGAGGATTTGGGTAGCCGTTTGATTATCTACACTGGAAAGGGCATCATCTAACAGTAAGATGGGGGCATCAATTAACATTGCTCTAGCTAAAGCTGTCCGTTGTCGCTGTCCTCCAGAAAGGGTAATACCACGCTCACCGACGAGGGTTTCGTATTTTTGGGGGAAATTCTCAATTTCTGCCTCAATTTGCGCCATTTTGCTGGCGTAAACTACATCTTCTTCTGGTGTAATGGGGTCGCCATAACGGATATTATTTTTGACTGTGGTACTGAATAAAAAGCTATCTTGAGGGACGTAGGCGATCGCACTGCGTAAATCGCTCACAGCTAGTTTAGTAATGTCTACACCATCTAAAAATAACTGTCCTGGCTCAATATCTAATAATCTAGGAATGGCATTGGCTAAGGTGGATTTTCCTGACCCAATCGGACCAACAATGGCGACTACTTCTCCCGGAGCAATAGTAAAATTAACATCCTCTAAAGCTGGAGTATTTGCACCGGGATAAGTGTAATTAAAATTAACTGCTGTTAATTCCCCTTTAAGTTGACTTGCTTCTAGATGAATACTATCTGGTGTATCTTGAATTTTCGGAGTGACACTGAGAATAGTTTCTAAGCGATCAATACTAACTTCACCTCGTTGGTAAGCTGTAATGGTAAATCCTAACAAAGCGGTCGGAAATACCAAACGCTCTACATAAATCAACAACGCCAAAAAATCGCCAATTGCCAGAGTTCCAGCAGATATTTTGATTGTACCCAACCAGATGATAATTAAAGAACTGAGATTTGCTAATCCACCAATCAGAGGAAATAGGGTATTGCGACTTTTAGCTAGTTGTAGGTTAGCTGCTAATAGCTGTTCATTTTTCTGATTAAAAGCTTGGCGCTCATTTTCTTCTTGGGCATAAATTTTAATTAATGCCATACCACTGATATCTTCGCGCACCAGTTCACTAATTTCTGAAAGTTGCTCTTGGACTATGGTTTGTTCCTTCCGCAAGCGATCGCTAAACAAATGCACCATCAGAAACATAAATGGATAAACTGCTAATGATGCCAATGTTAGTTCCACACTCAAAGACAACATGACTGGTAATGTCAGAGTATAGGCAAATAAAGTATTAGCCAAGCTTAAAACCGCAAAACCTAACAACCGCCGAATATTATCTACATCACTGGTAGCTCGACTAATTAAATCTCCCGGTGTATTAACATTAAAGTAAGCAGGTTCTAATCGCAGTAGATGTTCAAAAATCCGTTGTTTTAAATCAAATTCTACCTGTCTACCTACACCAAAGATCCAAATCCGAGAAGCCATTCGCATCATCCACATAGCAGAACTAAGTAGGGCGATAATGACTGCATAACGGATAATGTCATTAAAACTAAAACTTGTGGAAAGTGTATCTACCCCTGAACGAATTAACAACGGGATATAGACACCTAACCCATTGACAACGAATAAGGCAATAATGCCTAAGACAGTTTCCCGCCAATGGGGGCGTAAATAATTACCGATTTTATTAAGTCTGTGAGAATTGGCCATGCCAGAAATTATGTAATTTTTTGGTAGTCGCTAATTACAGCATAATTAAGGAATCAATCAATTTTGGATTGACGTTAGCGAAGCGTACGCAGCGCGGCGAGTATTTTGGATTTTGGATTTACTCCACCCTAAGTTGCGGGGCTTCCCTGATTTTAGATTGCCGATTTTGGAACTAATTCTGCCCTAAAGGGGCGGGGGTTGTACCGAAAATTTCCAATCCAAAATCTAAAATCCAAAATCTCAAATTTTTCGGTCAGGAGTTCAGTAAAAAGAATCAATAAGGAAATTTCCCCCCCTACTCCTCCGCACCCCTGCCTCTGTATCTGCCAATTACGTGCGACCACGCAAGAAAACATAAATCTGATTGAGATAACTTTCCCATACTTGGGTAGTAAGTTGCAGAGTTTCCGCACTAGGAACAAAGTCTTCTACCCGTAACCCTCTTGTCCTGATTTCTTGAGGATTTTGTAGTAGATAGGGAGGGATGTTCACATTCAGATTATTCAAAGCTATGGAGGGGGAATTTATCTCTCCCATTGGTGGGATGATATTGTGCTGAATATCTGAGATTGTAGAACCAATATGGTTAGGCCCATAAGCTAGTAAAAATGAGGCATTTGGCTGATTCAGGTTCATACCCTCAACGGTAGCAATTGGTGATCTGACTAAGAAGTAAGCGATCGCTGGAGTGCTGGACAGAAGTAAAATCGTTAACGCCCATCCTAATAAGAAGCCTCCCGGCTTGTCTATGCCACCTCCTTTGATTTTTTGCGCCGCCACACACAACATTAAAACCGATGCTCCCAAGGGCTTGAGAGGGAAGGATATAAACCGCCATAAAGATGATACTGCTGGTTCATTAGGATTGAGAAAGGCTAAGGCTAAAACAACTATGGCCAGACCTAAAAGGAATCTACCTACAAAAGTTCCTGTCGGATAAAATCTTTGAAACAACGAGTAGGCTACGACACCTATTAGCAGCCATAGTAAAATGCGGCTTAATAACTGAAACATAAATTAACTCTCTAATTTTTTATCGCGGTAAGCCCAGAGGCCGCAGGAAGTGGATTAATTTTATCGTCAAGGTGACTTAAAAATACCTCAAACCTCACACCCAAACATTACCGTCGTAGTGATTTTAGTGCAATTTTTTGGCACTTAGTGTATTATTTGCGATTTTCTCAAAGAGGAATTTTTATATGATCTACATATAAACAAAATTCTATACTATTAAATATACCTATAATTATTAAGACTAAAACATAACCTATAGTATAGACGTTCAGGCGGAACATCTCTACAATAGAACTTACGCACAAGTGACGGAAGAATGAACCACGTTCGCGAAGCGTGCCGAAGGCATAGAAACGAAGGACACGAAGGAAAGAGGGTTTGAGAGATATTTTGCGTAAGTCCTGTACAAAAATCGGTTTCATAAAACATAAATCTGATTCCATTAAAAATCTCTTTCTAGTGGCATACAAGCATAATCAACCCTTTGATGGACGGTCTTAATCATAAAAATATCTAATCTAAACATATTAGAACAAAAACATTAATAACTAATAACTCAATTTTACCAGGTTCTAATGTTGCAAATAATTAATTCAAAGTTATAAGTACATCATTCGCTTTTGTGATCAACTGATGATGGAAGTTGTAACACGCATTTCGCCATATCCGTAAAAAGTGGAGATTAAACTAGTATGTCTCTTTTGAAAATTAAGGACTTTGATCCCAACTATCGTGAAAGTTTTGAAGGTAAAGATATCAAAGGGATGGGTGTCTATACCACCGTAGATGAAAAGATTGGCACAGTCAGCGACATTTTAGTGGATGAACAAGGACATTTCCGGTATTTTGTTGTTGATTTAGGCTTATGGATTTTCGGAAAAAAAGTTTTATTACCCGTAGGTCGTTCCCGGATTGATCATACCTCTGAACGGCTTTATACAGTGGGCATGACCAAACAACAAGCCGAAAATTTACCTGAATTTAACGAACACAAAGAAATTGATTATAACTATGAAGAACAAGTTAGAGGAGTGTATAGTTCTGAAGCATTCTTAGAAAGTTCCGGCGCTGTGGATACTGCTACCTCTAGGTCTGCTGGTGCTACTATGGTAGCCCCTACCGCACCAACGATAAAGCCTAGTAATGGTTATGATTATCAACAAGAACCTGCTCTCTATGCACTCAATGATCAAGATCATCAAACATTTAAACTATATCAAGAACGATTAATTGCCAATAAAATCCGGGCTAAAACTGGAGAAGTTATTGTTGGTAAACATACAGAAACAGAAACAGCGCGAGTTTCAGTTCCCATAGATAAAGAAAGGGTTGTGATTGAACGAGTAACTCCTACAAATGCAGGAGAAACAGTTGCCTTAGATGCTGATCTTTTTGTTACAAAAGAAGTGACTCATATAGACCTTTATGAAGAAACGGCGGACATTCATAAAGAAGCTTATTTACGGGAAGAAGTTCGAGTTAATAAAGTTGTAGATCACGAAACCATAGAAGCGGAAGAAATTCTCCGTCGAGAAGAATTGGATGTTAACACCCAAGAACATCCCAATGTGGAAAGAAGATAAAACCCAATAAATTTTCCATCGGGAGCAAAGATTATGAGTATGAAGAATAGAGCTAAGGCAACTGCCAAAAACCTTGAAGGTAAGGTTCAAGAAGCAGTAGGTGATTTAACTGGAGATCCAAAAACTCAGGCGGAAGGTAAGGAAAAACAAGCAGAAGCGAAAATTCGCCACGCAGTTGAAGATGTGAAAGATCAAGCAAAAGAAGTTATGGAGTAGATTCAACGACCAGGATATATGCTTAAATTTACTAGAGACGTTCCACCGGAATGTCTCTACAACTGTTCCCTTTTGAGAGGATAAAAAATGACTGTAATTTACAATAAACGAGCCGTAGGAGTGTTTGCTACTCATCAACAGGTAGAAAATGCTCTGAGTCAATTACGAGATAACGGATTTGACATGAATCATGTATCTGTTATTGCTAAACATACTGAAGACTTAAATCAGCGTTACCGAATTGAGGAAACACGAGTTGAACAACCCTCTGAAACAACCCATGAAGTAGTTGACGATACCAGACATCATGGTAGTCATGTTGATGAAGGTGCAAAAACTGGAATAGGTGCAGGAAGCGCGGTTGGCGGGTTGACAGGGTTATTAATTGGCCTGGGAACTATAGCAATTCCTGGCATTGGTCCCATTATGTTGGCTGGGGCAGTAGCTACAGCGATCGCTACAACTCTAGCAGGTGGGGCTATTGGTGCAGCAGTTGGCGGTTTAGTTGGCGCATTAATAGGCTTAGGAATACCAGAAGAACAGGCGCAAGTCTATCACGATTACGTAGTGGATGGAGATTATTTAGTGATTGTAGATGGTACAGAAACCGAAATTATACGGGCAGAAACGATTCTCAGGGGTCAAGGAATGCGTGAATGGGAAGTTTACAATAGCCCAACTGTTACACGGTATACCGAGCCTGTGCCGTCTCCGTTGTAAAAAGGATTTGAGCCATGAAAAAAATTACGCTTTTAGTCCTCAGTAGTGTTTTACTTCTGGGAACGGTTGCTTGTGATAATGCTAAAACTAGCAGCAGTGCACCTGAGTCTACTGAGCAAACCGGTGACGTTCCCACAGATCAAACAGTTCAAGCCAATAAAAGAGATGCAACTAGTCAAGTTCGTCGAGATCAACTTAATGCAGATATCCGCGCCCGTGAAGAACGCAACAATGTAACAGGAGGCGGTGCGGATCGCGCTAATAGTGATCTTGCCAGTGAAGTCCGTTCCAAGCTAGAAGCTAATATTCCCAGTGGTCAATTAACGGTTGCGGCTAAAGATGGAGCAATTGCAGTTTCGGGAACTGTACAAACTCAAGAACAATTAAATAAAATTGATCGTCTAGCTAGAGAAATTAAGGGTGTTAAAAGTGTGAAAGTTGCAGTCAAAATTGCTCCAGCAGTACCAAATCAACAACGATGAAAATTGATTAATTTATTAATAAATCACCTATACATGAGGAAAGTCCCATGATTAAATTACCACAATTTTGTAAATTCTTGCTCACCATTAGTTTAGTTTTTTTAATAGGAAATATCACAAATTTTGACGTTGATTATAATTTATCTCAAACTCAAATTGCATCCATGAATAGAGTTGAGGCAATAACTAAGGATATTGAAGGTAAAGCTCAAGAAGCAATAGGTAATATCACAGGAAATAAAAAAGATCAATTCATGGGAAAAGCCAAACAAGCTGAAAGCAAAGTGCGTCATGGAATTGAAGATATGAAAGTGAAAACTGAAAAAGCAATGGATGATAGTATTGTCAATCCTAATTATCTTCCAGGGGGCAAAACTGAGGACATAAAAACCCAATCTCGTAACCCAGCAAATCAAATGAAAGATGATATTCGTAATGCTTTTTAGTAGCACTTAATTACAGCTATTTTCAGGTAAATAAACCACATTTTGATTGAGGTTTCGCGTCAATGATGTAGGGGCGTTCGCACAGCTTACTGGAAGCATCAGCATTCGGACAATTAATTATCGGTTTTCACCCAAGACTATCATCCGAATGCTTCGCCCTTACTGTAGTCTAAAGATATGAAAACTGCTGATACAAGGTTGGGTTTTCTTGCGGCAACCCAACTTTTTTATCATTTGGTTAAGTTACGTTGTCGCTAAAACCAACCTAGAATTATTATGAATAATAATTGATGAATCCACAATTATCTAATTTTTGGAATTTATCTGCTGATCAGGTACTTGTACAACTACAGTCAAATCCCCAGGGTTTAACTACTGAAGATGCTAAACAACGCCTGATTAAATATGGCGTAAATAGCCTGAAGCAAAAACAAAAATTTCTAACATTTTAGATATTTGTACTACAGTAGAAATGGCAGAAAATCAAATAATTGATATTGAACCAATACGCCAACAAATTCAGAAAAAATCTGAAGACTTAGGTAGTCAAGGTTTTCGGACTTTAGGCGTTGCTTATCGTACTTTAAATACTAATCATATTACTCTTAAAGATGAAATTAATTTTACTTTTTTGGGCTATTTAGCTTTATATGATCCTCCAAAATCAGATATTAAAGCCACAATTACAGATTTAGCAAATTTAGGCGTTACGCTAAAGTTGGTTTATGGAATCAGTAATTTCTGCATCTATGATTGTATTAGTAATTCGTACTCGTCAATCTATTTTTCAGAGTAAACCCAGTCCATATTTGTTTGGTGCGACAATGGCGATCGCATTAATTACTTTAATTATTCCCTATACTTTTTTAGCGTCTGTATTGGAATTTCAAGCTTTACCTTTTAGTTTTGTGCTAATTTTAATAGCAATTGTGGCACTGTATGTCACGGCTGCGGAAATTGTGAAGGGCATTTTTTATAGTTGGGTAAAGTTTTGAGATGATATCTCAGAAGTTAAATTTTATTCTCTTCCTGAATATGCTAAATTACTGTATTAACTATTACCGACTAACAGCAACAAAACAACATCGCTGCTGCTAGAATTATCTCTTGAAGAAGTTCAAGCTTTACAAAGTTTGCCATAATTAACATTATCTTTTAGATCCCCGACTTCTTTAAGAAGTCGGGGATCTATATCCTCTCGCGTAAGTCAAATAACTACATTGTAGATCACCTGTCATGGCTATTCCCTCAAAGCAATTCGGGTTAAACTTAATATAAACTATATAATTGTCAATTGACTATTTTAGATAATCATTAAATTTAGCCTAAAAATTTAGGCTAAATTAGATTCATAGAACCATTAAGGAGAAACTATGTCAATGGAAAAACCTAGCATTTTGGTGACAGGGGGAGCAGGATATATTGGTTCTCATACGGTGTTAGCACTCAAACAAGCAGGTTATAACGTAGTCATCCTTGATAACTTGGTGTATGGACATCGGGATTTGGTAGAACAGGTTTTAGAGGTAGAATTAATAGAAGGAGATACAAGCGATCGCACATTATTAGATCATCTTTTTCAAACCCGTAATTTTGCCGCCGTCATGCACTTTTCTGCATACGCTTATGTAGGTGAATCTGTAACTGATCCAGCTAAATATTACCGGAATAATGTTTTAGGAACATTGACATTATTAGAGTCAATGTTAGCGGCTTCGATTAAGAAATTTGTCTTTTCTTCTACCTGTGCTACCTATGGAGTACCAAACTTTATTCCTATTACAGAAAATCATCCCCAAAATCCCATTAATCCCTATGGTGCAACTAAATTAATGGTAGAAAAGATATTAACTGATTTTGATGTGGCATACAATTTTAAATCAGTCTGTTTTCGCTATTTTAATGCTGCCGGTGCAAACCCCCAAGGATTATTAGGAGAAGATCATAATCCTGAAACCCATTTAATACCTTTAGTATTACAAACAGCATTAGGACAACGAGAATCTATTGCTATTTTTGGTACAGATTATCCTACACCTGATGGTACTTGTATTCGGGATTATATTCATGTAAATGACTTAGCAGATGCTCATATTTTAGGATTGGAATATTTACTAAATGGAGGTGAAAGCGAAGTTTTCAATCTAGGCAATGGTAACGGATTTTCTGTGAAAGAAGTGATCGCAACTGCGGAAGATGTTACAGGTATGGTAATATCAGTGAAGGAATGCGATCGCCGTCCTGGAGATCCGCCAGCATTAATTGGTACAAGTGAAAAAGCTCGAAAAATCTTGAATTGGCAACCCAAATATTCAGGTATTAAAGATATCATTTCTCACGCTTGGCAATGGCATCAAAAAAGGCATAAATAACGGCTGATTTCGGGAAAATGGGAGTAATTTTCTCTTTTCCCTTTTCATATTAGGTATAATAGTTATCCTGATGTTTACTTTTCCGATGTTTGTCCATTTCCTAATGATGTAGATGCTTTATTAACCAAAAAGTTTTGGGAAGAATTTTAGAGAGTAAATTTAAGATTTCTTCATAATTTGCATCCAAAAAACTACCATACCCCCAGACAATAACAAAATTCCCAACCAAATTAAAGGCTGTACAAATCCAATTGTTGTACCTTGCTGACTCTCATTAACATTTTGCCCAGCTTGAAGACTATCCACAGTCTTTCCTGTAGCCACAGTCACAGGAAACTTTAACTCAAAAGGTTGAAAACTTCCCTGATTTATAGGTTTACCACTTAATTGCAACTGATAAGCACCCGGTTTAGGAAAAGTAATTTTTGCCCCTGGTATACCTTCATATCTTTCAGCTTGAATAGGTTGTAATGGGGGTTCAAGTAATGCCGGTTCTCCCTCCGCATGAGGTTCAGCATAAATAGCTAACCGACAATTACAATCCTTTAAAGGAATTACCTTACCACCTTTCTGCATCAGGGCAAACCAAGCTTGAGTAGCTTCCCCAGCACGGGGATTATCATTAGGTTCTAAATGAACAGTACCACCCACATCTGCTGAAATTTTCACCGTATGGGCTAAAGCTTGACTATTTGTAGTAACTATCGCACTAGATAAAACTATTAATAATAGATACTTGATTGTGCTTTGGTGTAGAGGAGAAACAGTTAATTTACCGTGATTTATTGGGGGGAACATAAAATTTTTCTAGCCGTAAATATAACCAAAAATATCGAGAACGTATCAAAAAAACACCAGAGGTAATTATGGCCAATAAAATGGCTGCTAACTGGTTGTTCCAACTTAATTTTAAAGCACCCAGGTAATGAGAACCAATCAAAACTGCATGAATAGCACTCAATAACAAAGCTGGTACACTTAAAAGATGGATTTGTCGCCAACGTTTACCTAATAACTTTTGCAGAAAATCAAAACTTGTACAAGCCGCAGGAATCATTAATCCCAGTGCTACAGCCCCCGCGCACATTCCCCATTGAAATTCTAACGGTAAAAACCAAACGGCGTTTAAATTCCAGCCCAGGGAATGTTCCAGATTATGGATAGTATGTACTACCGATAGCACAAAAGCCCCCACTCCCAACCCCCGACGATAACGCAGAGGTGTAGACCAAAAACTATTTACAGGACGGGCAATTAATGACAGAATTAAACAAATTAGGGCAGCGTGGCCGCTATAGTCTGTCATAGTGTCCCCCGTTCGCAACAGGGTAATAGTGCCAATCATGAGAGTAACCCACCCACCCAGGCGAAATAATTGACTGCGTTTATCTTGACTAATTAACGCTGTAGAAACACCTACACCTAACATAGTGGGTAACGTGCCAATCCCAAAGGCTAACATTGTCGCTATCCCTTGCCATAAATCACCTGTAGCCGCCGCTTTAATTTGTGCCGCGTATAAAAACCCACAGGGCATTAATCCCCAAGTCATGCCCAAAAGTGCCGGTGTCCACCATTGAGTTTGTGCAGATAACTTCATCATTCCTGCACTTAAACGGTTATGTAAATCGCCTTTTAATATCGGATGTAAGAGGGGAATATGGGGTAAAAAGTCTGGTTTTACCTGTCCTAAACCAAACCAAATCAACATTATACCCGTAATTATGGCGATCCACCGTCGTAAATCACTACCAACCCCCGCCAGTTGTCCACCTTGTACTAATACTGAGCCAATTGTGCCAATACCCGCACCCACTAAAGCGTAACTTAACATTCGCCCCAAATTCAGTAAGGCGTGAAATTTTAATTGCTGTTGCCAACTAGGATTTTCCTGGTGGTTAGAAAGGGAAAAAGCCACTGTCAAAGGCCCACACATCCCAAAGCAATGGCCAAAACTGCCTAGAAACCCTAGGAGCGTGATAAGTGATAAATCTAACATAAGTAATCGGACAAAATTAAATTCATTTGTGATGATAGGAAACAGGGAACGGGAAACAGGAAAATAATATGTGTAATTAATTCTGTCTGAATAGTTATTAATTATGAAAATTGGGAACATATATCTTTTTCATCTCTTACCACGATGATCATGTCAAAAGACAAGCTGTCAAACTTGATGTAGTTTTAAATATTTATTTTCTATATGTAGGATTAGATCATGATCAAAAAATGGCTCTGGGTATTGCTGGGGATAATGATTTTTATGGGTATTGGCGGTTTTTTTCAGCAACCAGCAATTGTACCGATAGTTAACAATACTCCTGTACCGCCATCTAGTTCACCAATAAAACCCCAAACAGCAAATCATACTTTATTGGCCGACGGTAATCAACTTTTTGCCCATCTGCAACGGTTGAATTTTCGCCGTTATTCCCACGAGGAAAGATCCCGTACCCGTACATATATCACAAATGAGTTGAGAAAATTTGGCTGGCAACCTCAGCTAGAGGAATTTTCTGAAGGTGTAAATATTTTTACTCAAAAACTAGGAACAGATAAAAAGGCTGGGGCAATTCTCGTTGCTGCCCATTATGACACCGTTCCCACTTCTCCTGGTGCTGATGATAACGCCACTGGTGTCGCTGTAGTTTTAGAAATTGCCAGACTTTTTAAGTCTTTTCCTACGGCAAAAACATTACAATTAGCTTTTTTTGACCAAGAAGAAATAGGACTTTTAGGCAGTAAGGCTTTTGTTAGCCAACCAGCCCATTTAAAAAATCTCTACGGTGCAATTATTATGGATATGCTGGGTTATGCTTGTTACACTTCTGGCTGTCAAAAATATCCTGCTGGTTTACCCGTAACCCCACCTAGCGAGAAAGGAGATTTTTTAGTAGTAGTGGGTGATGTAGAAAATTCAGATTTATTAACAGCTTTTGTTAACTCTAGTCAGAATTTACCTAAAATCCTCAAATTACCTGTTCCCCTCAAAGGTTTATTAACACCAGATACCCTCCGCAGTGATCATGCACCATTTTGGTATCAGGGTGTGGGGGCTGTGCTAGTAACCGATACAGGGAATTTACGCAATCCTCATTATCATCAACCTACTGATATTCCCCAAAATATCCACAGGGAATTTTTCATAGGTACAGCACAAATTATTATTAATGCTACTGCTGATTTGTTAAAATAAAAACTCTTTTGTAGTGCTTACCTGTTACCTTGTCATCACAACAATTTTAACTACTACGGCGTAAGCCCCCCACTGTACTTGGTACTCCAAGTCAGTGTGGGTAGTTCACCCCTAATCTACTTACTTATGAGAATATTACTCGTGGAAGATGATCAACGCATTGCTAAACCTTTAGCGGAGGATTTAAAACATCAACGTTATGTGGTAGATATTGCTACAGATGGAGTTGAAGGTTGGGAATATAGTCAATCAACACAATATGACATAATTTTATTAGATTTAATGCTGCCAAAATTAGATGGAATTAGTTTATGTAAACGCTTACGATCTATTAAATATAATGCCCTAATTTTAATGCTCACAGCCAGAGATACTACAGCAGATAAGGTAATTGGATTAGATGCAGGTGCTGATGATTATTTAATTAAACCATTTGAATTAGAAGAATTAGCAGCCCGTATTCGCGCTTTATCTCGGAGAAATTCAGAAGTTCGTCCACCCATATTAGTTTATGGTAAATTAAAACTAGATCCTCGCAGTTGTAACATTAGTTATCAAGATCAAACTCTATTATTAACACCTAAAGAATATATGATTTTGGAGTATTTCATGCAAAATCCTAATCAAGTTTTAACTCGGACATCTCTCCTCAATAAGCTATGGGAATTTGATAAAATTTCTGGTGAAGATACCGTTAAAACTCATATCAATAATTTACGCAAAAAATTAAAATCAGTTGGCGCATCTGAAAAAATTATTGAAACGGTTTATGGTATCGGATATCGTTTAGGACAAAGCTAATGTTTTGGATGATTAAACATCGCTTATTATTCTCTTATTTATTAGTATTTGGCTCAGTATTAGGAGTATTTACATTAGCAGTCAGGATTTTTGTAACTCAAAGTCTTGAACAAGAAATTACCGAAAAACTAATTGATTTAGCTGAAGGTGCTGCTGCTAGTTCAGAATATACTAATGGTAAAATGAAAATAGATCATGATTTTCCTATTCAAGATATTATCAGCCGTCATCAAGGTTTACAATGGTTTAACCCAAAAGGAAATTTTCTGCAAGAACAAGGTGAAAATCTACCTAATTTACCTCTTAATCCGCATATAAAAAAACAAATTCAATCAGGTGAAAATCCCATTATAGCCATTACATTACCAATAATTGGTAGTGAAGACGGTAAACTAATTGGATATGTAAGAGCCAGTGAATCACTCGAAAATATCAATAAAACTTTAAATAAACTTGATTGGGGTTTAGGAGGAGGAATTTTTTTTGCTCTACTTATTAGCGGTATTGGTGCAGTATGGTTAACTGGTCAATCTATGAAACCAATCGAAGAAAGTTTACAGAAACTGCAACAATTTACTGCTGATGCTTCTCATGAACTCAGAGGTCCCTTAATGGCAATTAAAAGTAATGTTTCCGTAGCCATTAAATATCCAGAAGCCATTCGACAATCAGATTTAGAAAAATTTCAAGCCATTCTTAGTGCTACAAAACAAATGTCTAGTTTAACAGAAGATTTATTACTTTTAGCGAGGACTGATATCATCCCCAATCAAGCTCAACATCCCGTTAACTTAATAGAAATTTTAGATAATTTATATAAACTATATAAACCCCAAGCTGAAGCTAAAAAAATAGAAATACAATTACAATTAAATCAAGATTTATATGTCCTTGGTAATTGTGAAGAATTAAAAAGATTATTTAGTAATTTGCTGGAAAATGCCATTAATTATACTGCTGTAGAAGGTAAAATTAAAATTATAACTCGTAGTACAGGTTCTTATATTTACGTCAGTATAGAAGATACAGGTGTGGGCATTTCTCCAGATAATTTAGAAAAAGTTTTTGATAGATTTTGGCGAGCAAATGAATCTCGCACTTATAATTGTGGTGGTTCAGGTTTGGGTTTAGCTATTGCTCAAGCTATTGCTAAAAAATATGGTGGATTAATTACTGTAAAAAGTGAATTGGGAGTTGGTAGTTGTTTTACAACACGCTTATTATCAACTTCACCATTTTCTAAGTAAAATCTTTGTAATATAAAAAAATTAGATTGGGTTTAATAATTACCCAACCTAATGAATATGATAAAAACTAAATTGTCAAATACATGATTGACTAATAAAATGTTGCATCACCTGATAAATTTATCCTCTTTCACAAGATGATGAAAATAGTTGTTACAAGGGTAAAATACAGGGAAAAATTATTTTTTAGGTGCTTTGCTAGGTGCTTTGCTAGGTTCTGTACTAGGTGCTTTGCTAGGTTTAGGTTTTTTGCTAGATGCTGGTTTTGCTGGTTTTTCCTTGGGTTTTTTGGTCACCGAGTGTTGGTGATTAGTAGCATGAGTTTGAGCAGCAAAAGCATTCTGACAGATTCCACCCAAAGTTAAGAAACTGATTAAACCAAGACTGAAAATTGCTTTAGTGGTAGTTTTCATTTGTTTTATCTTTCCTGATGTTTATGTTTTACAAGCTTGTTTTCTTGTGTATGTTTTAAATGTAGGAAGTAAAAGTAAAGAAGTCGGAAAGATTTTTAAATAGGTTAAAAAATCTAGAAATAACGTCATACCAAGCTTTTAGCCCTTATGACTCTGCTTTTATAGTAAATTAGCACTAGCATAGTGTAACGTATAGTAATTTACATAAAATTTCTAATACTTATTCTAAAGCTATAGACTCTATCAACTGAAATCTTTTCAAGTTCTTAACAATTATGATTTATGATCTGGTTCATACAAGTCGTTTAATCTATGGCTATGAGAAAGTTAATAAAAATAATTATTTTTGTACCTTTGCTAGTCATGTTAGGATTTTATGGCTTGGTTAAATTTATATTTAATAATGAAATGCGATCGCCAATCGCAATTATGGTTCAACATGACAATAATATAGAAACTACCGATATTTTTACTAATTGGGAATTAATTAATAATCATGATATATATACCAATTTACCGAAACAGCAAGAACTACCAATCAACCACCTGCTTATAGAGGAATTACCAAATATTGATCATGGTGAAAATAAAAATTACTTTGCAGATGATTTAACTAAAATATCTCAATCCAGTCAACAGCTTTATAAATTAATAAAAGCTCATCATTGGCGAAAAGCACAAGCTGAAAACAGAAAATTACACAACTTGACTAATGATTTAGCCACAAAATTTCAACCAAAAATACCTGAATTAAAAAAACTAACTGCTAAAATTGATCTATTAGATCAAGCTATTGCGAATCAAGATACTCAAATAGCAATGCGTAATTCTAATCAAATTACGTTTGTAGTAGCTGAAATAAATAAAAGGTTTCTCCAAAAAGTACCAGTGGAAGTTACTTTATTGAACTACTATGAACGAGAATTAGAAATCTGGATTCCCACAGGAAATAAACCTTGGTTACATAAAACAGCGAACAATATCAGTCGCAATTGGTTATCTATTCGTCCTTTAGTTTTAGCTAATGGTGACAAAAAAGAAGTACATAAATTTGATATGTTAATATCTACTCTTGCTCACGCTTCATCATTAAATGATTATATACAAGCTACTACTCTATTGCAAAAAGAACAAGATTCTCTAGAAAAAGTATTTCAATAACTCAGACGGAGATTTATTTTTCAGAATTATAAAAAATTACCTCCAGCATTAAAAAATAACTGGAGGTTATAATCAAAGACATTGGAATGTGGACTAGTTCAAATATGAATCTAACTTTATTTTCAGATAATTGTGTCTGTCTGGGGGGAAGTTTAAATTTTATTCTTTTCTATCCAATTGCATAGAAAATTTTGGCTCAAAAAACAATAAGCCGCAACAGATATGATTCTGTAACGACTTGGTAGTTGTAGCGTCAGTATTCAACTATAGCACAACAGAAAAGGGAAAACCGCCAAAGTAGCACTGGTAGCTGTAATTGCTAAAGTCGAGAAAGTTCTTTTCAAAAGTTCATGTTTTCCCTGGTTTTTTGATGAACTTAGTTTGTTTTTCTCTGTTGTTTAGTATCTTACATATCTAGATCATATGCGTATAAGTCTACCAAAAAAAATACCCCCGGTGATGAACCGAGGGATTCTGCAAGTCGGAATTATCGCACAAAGACATTCGCGTACCTACAATAGCAATGCAACAACTCCAAAAAATGCCAAAATGCCAAAATCTAAAATCTCAGGACTTACGGAAGTGTCACGAAAAAAAATCTTTTGTAGGGTTTGGTTCGACAAGCTCACCAAACACGTCAGACAGCATAAATCATGTAAATAAACATATTCTTGATATCTGAAGCACCCTAACGATGTTCCATATTTTGATTTGTTCAGTGTCTTAGTAACGGAGAGAGAGGGATTCGAACCCTCGTATACATTTCTGCATAACAGACTTTCCAGGTCTGCGCCTTCAACCACTCGGCCATCTCTCCAGGCTCTCGCTTTGCTATCTTATAACAGACTAGAAAAAAAAGCAAGCTTTTGGGGAAAGAAGATTTTTTCATGAGTCTGTGATCTGAAAGTGCGGGGTTTTTAGCCTTTATTCCTATAATTAAGTGTGAAACCGAAAATCGAAAAATCAAGATGGTTCAAACCCACACAATTAAAGTTTACGATCGCCAAACAGGTAAATCACATACTATCACTGTTCCTGAAGACCGTTATATCCTCCACACTGCCGAACATAACGGGGCAGAACTCCCCTTTTCTTGCCGCAATGGCGCTTGTACAACCTGCGCTGTCAGGGTTTTATCAGGAGAAATCCACCAACCGGAAGCCATTGGCCTATCTCCAGATTTACGCCGCAAGGGTTACGCTTTATTATGTGTAAGTTACGCCCGTTCTGATTTGGCAGTGGAAACCCAAGACGAAGATGAAGTTTATGAACTTCAGTTTGGGCGCTTTTTTGGTAAGGGCAAAGTTAAACGGGGTTTACCCTTAGATGAGGACTAAGAATTTTTCTGTGTGCAAGTTAATGAATTTGATAGCGAGGAAGGCTGCTGTAGTATTCCGTCCTCGCCTTTTTATGCCAAAAATAATTATCTTAGTCAGTTTGTTACTTTTGATGAGTTGTCAAAATCAAAATAACGCTGCCACTATTCCCGCTAGTGTAACAGTAGCCAGAGTTGTTAGTGGACAAAGTTTGGAAGTATTGGGAATAGAAGCACAAGCAAATTTAACTTCCCCAGTCCGGTTAATTGGGTTAGATGCGCCAGATATCCGTCAAACCCCTTGGGGAGAGGATGCCAAACAATTACTAGAAAGTTTAATTGGTGGTGCAAATCAAGCTGTTAATCTGGAATTTGACTTAGAAACCAAGGATAAATTTAACCGCACCTTGGCCTACGTATGGAAAGATAAACAGTTGTTAAACGAAGAAATAGTCAAACAAGGATATGCTTTATTTGTAGGGCGATCGCCTAATCGCAAATACGACCAACGCCTAGAACACGCCCAACAATGGGCGAGAATTATGGGCAAAGGTATCTGGAACACTGATAAACCCATGCGAATGACTCCTGGAGAATTTCGCCGGCTCTCTCGTTAAATGTAAAGGTGACAACCCACAACCGACAACTGACAACTGACAAATATGCAAATTTTTCTAGATATTGCTACAGAAGCAGCTTTAGCCGCAGGTGTAGTTTTACAAGATTATTTAGGTAAATTAGAAGATGCAATCACCGAAAAAGGCCGTCCTGGTGATTTAGTTACCGCCGCAGATAAAGCTTCTGAACAAGTAATTTTAGAAGTATTGCGTCGCCATTTTCCCCAACATTCTATCCTCGCTGAAGAGTCGGGAAAATTAGGAAATCAAGATAATGATTTTCTCTGGGCTATTGACCCCCTCGATGGTACAACTAATTACGCCCATCAATATCCTTGCTTTGCTGTTTCCATTGGCTTACTAATTCAAGGTGTACCCAAAGTAGGGGTAATTTATGATCCTTTCCATAATGAATTATTTCGGGCTGCGGCTGGCTTAGGTGCAACCCGTAACCGTCGCCCCATTCAAGTTTCCCAAACAGCAGAATTAGGTAAAAGCCTGTTAGTAAGTGGTTTTGCTTATGACCGCCGGGAAACTACTGATAACAATTATGCAGAGTTTTGTCATCTCACCCATCTTACCCAAGGTGTCAGACGTGGCGGTGCAGCAGCTTTAGATTTAGCTTATGTCGCTTGTGGCCGAGTTGATGGCTATTGGGAACGAGGAATTGCGCCTTGGGACGTTACGGCTGGAATCATATTGGTACAGGAAGCAGGTGGAAAAGTCACCGCCTATGATGGGACCCCGATTAAAATTGAGTCGGGGAGAATTCTTGCTACTAACGGTCATCTTCACGATAGTCTCAGTCAAGAATTAATAAAAGTTCCGCGTTTATCTAGTTGGACGTGATTTTTTGATGATGATTGTAGGTTAGAAAATTGCGTTTTTCATGAGTCGGTTAAAACCGACTTTTGGTTCATCTCCAAAAACTGAGGGAGGCTCAGAATTTGTGATCAAAATTCCTAGCACACTAAATTTTTAATAAGCACCTGAGCAAAATTAATTTAACATTTTAGAAGAAAGAAAAATCCCTGTTCCCTGTTGCAAATATGAAATTTATTTTGTTATTCTGCTTTTTATCACAGTGTTGAAAACAAAAAGCCCCTGAAGACCTTTGATGTATTTCACCGAGTTGCTTTTCGTTATCCCCAAGCAGCCCATATCTGGCTGGCTCAACTTGAACGCATTTCCAGAGCGAATATGGTAGACATTTTTCGTCGCATTGATAAAGCGCGTATCTCAACTGTTGCCATCGAGTTTGCACAGAACATTCTGGAATTCAACCAAAAGAGGCTGCTTGATATAAGGAAGTCACTCCCGTGAAGACACCTCAAACATTATTTTTAGCTTGGCAAGATCCTAATAGTCGCTCTTGGTTTCCCATTGGTCGGTTAACATTCGACGGTGCAAGATACCAGTTTGTCTACACCCAAGGCGTAAAAGAGGCACAAAATACCTGCTGCTTTACACCCTTGTCTTCATTTCCCCACTTAGAACAGGTATATACATCAACCCATTTATTTCCAGTCTTCTCGAATCGGTTGATGTCTCGTTCCCGCCCTGATTACGCCAATTTCCTGCAATGTCTCAATATTCCAGCAGCAGAAGCAGACCCACTGGCAATTTTAGCCCGTAGTGGTGGACAACGGGAAACAGACAGTCTCACTGTCTTCCCTGTCCCAGAACCAGATGCAGCAGGGCAGTATCAGCTACACTTTTTCGCCCACGGGCTAAGACACCTGCCTGAATCTGCAATTGAGCGGATTAATCACTTAGAGCCAGGAGAGAAGTTATGGTTAGCTCACGAATTTCAAAACCCCTACGATTCCCAGGCATTAACTCTGCATACTGAGGATCACTATCTTGTAGGGTACTGCCCACGATACTTACGGAGTGAAGTTTTTCAACTGCTTTGGCAAGACCCTAGTTCAGTCGACCTGCGTGTAGAGCGTGTCAATTTACCACCTACACCGCTTCAGTTTCGCCTACTGTGTAGGATAACTGCTTTGTGCAAAGACGACTTTCGCCCCTTTACAAGTCCAGAATATCAGCCCCTGATCGAAGAGGATTTAGTTAGGGTTTGCTGAATAAAGTGTTGGACATTTAACTTGCAAAAATAAAACTCTTGCGGGCTGGGCATCCTGCCCGTCATCATTATGCAAATTAAAAGTTTATAAGCTTATCAAGAAATATTACGATTTGTTGACCATTTTTTGAGATACTTTTATACTATTACTTAAGTATTCACTTATAATAAGTTCTTCTAAATATATGGTAAATACTCGGAAAGAATCTGATTCTAATGTCAAAGTCTTTCTCCAACAAGGTAACTGTGACATAGTTAAAAAATTATTAAACTATTATTTATCTGATAAGGGTATTATAATTAAAGTTGTTATGACGGAAAATCGTCATTTGGGTATTAGATTAGAATCCGAAAACCAGATCAATCAACGAATTATTGTTAATTTTATTCGGAATATTTTTAGAAAGTGGCAAATTACTTCTAATGAAATTAAAGAAGTTTATATTAGGGGTTATAGAATTAATGCAAAGGAACATGATTGGCAAGCTCAACTAAATTTGAGTAAAATATGTAATACTGTTAATAATAATCAGAATTTGATTGATCAAAACAATCATGATATTCAGAATCAGAAAAATAATAATCAGCCTATTTTTATTGTTAAAAACCATAGTGAATATTTTGAAGAATTAGAACTCTTAACAGGATGTCAAGAACAATTAAATTTTATAGTCAATCTTCTTAATAAAATTTTAACTACTGATGGAGATAAAGCGAATATTAAACAACAAATTGAAAAAATAAAAAAACGTAGTTCTGATCCTAATTTTTATTTAGCAATTGTGGGAGAATTCTCTAGTGGTAAAAGTACCTTAATTAATGCTTTATTAGAAGATGATTTATTAAAATCTTCTATTATACAGGGAACTACGTCCACAGCTACTAAGATAACATCAGGAGAATATTTAACAGTAAAAGCTCAATTTAATTGTAAAGATATTCAAAAAATAGAGACTAAACCAAATACTCAATATTTAACTATTCCTAGCATCCCAGAAATTAATGAAGTAACACCTAAACAACTAATTCATATTCTTACAACTCATGATTCTATATCTCAAAAAGTGAATTTCTTAATTATTAATCATCCAGCGAAGTTTTTACAGGAAAGAATTACTATTATTGATACTCCTGGAACAAATGCGCTAAAAATTGAACATGGTGAAATTACTAAAAAAGTAATTGAGAATGAATCTGATACAGCCTTGATTATTATTCCAGCTACTACTCCGTTATCCCAAACTTTAGCTAACTTTTTAGAAATTTCTTTGGGTCCTTTTCTGCATCGTTGTATTTTTGTTGTTACTAAAATAGATAAAATTCGGCAAAAAGAACAAGAGAGTTTAATTGATAATTTAAAACTTAGATTAAATGATATGTTAGGTATAGAGAATCCCTTAATCTTACCTGCTGCACCTCAAGTTATTCTTGATGAAATCACAGAAGAAGAAGAAATTCCTGATAGACTATTAATTTGGAAAGATAAGTTTTCAGAGTTAAAAGCTACTATCATTACTAAACTCAAAAAAGAAAGAATATTAATTGTATCTGAGAATTTATTGCGGTTATTAACTCAAGTTTTAGAACAATTAGAACAGAATTTAACTCAAGAATGGCAAAAATATAAACAGCGCCAATCAGCTTTAAAAAGTGAAACAATTCAAGATTTAACTTCATTTACTTTTGAACACCAAAAAATTTGTCGTCAAAAAATTGAACAAGCTATTGAAAAAACTAAAAATAAAGTAAAATACTGTATTTCTGAACATCAAGAAAATAATAAAAAAGCCATTCGTCAGAAAATTATGGCAGTTAGTAACTGGGATGAGCTTAATTCTGTAACTCAAAATGGTTCTGAATCTGTTTTAGAATCAGGACAGGAAGCATTACAAAACGATTTACAAACAGAATTAAAAATTATGAATATTGCCGCACAAGAAGCACAACAACATTTTAATCAAGAATTTTCTAAGGCTTACCAAAAATTACAAGCATTAGGTAGCAATTTTAATTTTTCTAGTAATCTTAGTCATCAATCTTTATCTATGAATATATCTAGTGTTTTTTCTGACATGAAGGCAATGCAAGCCCAACAGGAAGATGAAGCAGTAAATCGAGTAATAAAAGGAGCAGTAATTGGTGTAATTGGAGCTATTTTATTACCTGGAATTGGGGCTGTGGTTGGTGGAATAGCGGGGGCTTATCTTTCTCGTTTATTTGGACCATCTTTAGAGGAAAGAAAAAATGAATTATGGAATAAATTAGAACCGAGTTTAACTAGTTATTTTCAACAAATTGATAATCAAGTTCAAGAGGATATTAGAAACTATGGCAGACAATTAATTAATTCTTTAGAAAACCATATTGATTTATATATGGGTAAATATAAAGATGTGGTTGATGTAATGTTAAACGAACAACAAATAGAATTAAATCGTTTAAATAGTTTACAAGAATCTACTGAAAATTATCTTCAAGAAATTGAGAGACGTAAAACTAATATTAAACAACAAAAACAAAGATTAGCAAAAACTGGAGGTAATTAACTTATGGTTGATGATATTTTTTCGGTAATTGATGATTGGTTTGGAGACAATCAAGGATTAACTGTAGATGATTATAAAATCAGTGAGTTTGATCATTCTGATAATTTCCACTTTGATAACAATTCTAAATTTGAAAATCATGAACAATCACCATTGGATTATAATAGTTTTCAAATGTTAGAAATAGCTCATAATTTTTTAGAACGCTCAGACTATTTGAATCTAGAAAGTCATGGGGATACATCTCAATTTCATGGTGTTGGAAATCCTCTAGAAGATGCTAAATTTTGGCAAGAACAAGCAGGTTCAAGTTCCTGTGCAATAGTGGCACAAATGGGAGTTTATCAGTCAATAACAGGAATTGAATTACCAGAAGATGCTGTATGTAAAATTGCCGAAATCAATGGTTGGTTTGACCCTAATAGTGGTACTTCTCCTGATGCTTTAGGAAAGATTCTAAATGTTTTTGGTGTAACAATTAAAAATCAGTATGATGCCAGTTTAAATGAAATTGCTCAAGCCTTAGAAAAAGGAGATAAAGTAATAGTTGCTTTAGATGCTCATGAAATTTGGAATCCCCTGAGAGATGGGGATGGAAAACCTATAGAACAAGAAGATGGTGGTCATGCGGTTTGGGTAACAGGTATGGATCAAGATGCTGATGGAAATATCAAAATTATTCTCAATGATAGCGGCATTTCTGATGGTCGAATGAAAGTAGTTGATGCAGCAGATTTTGTTAATGCTTGGGATGATTTTGGCAATCACTTAGTAATAGCTAAAAATACAAATCCGTCAGCAATAGTTTAATCATAAAGTTGAGAAATTTATTAAAAGGAGAATTTTATTATGTCTATTAATCCAGAATTACTCAAAAAAATAACCTTTGATTCCTCAATAAAAACTACTGGGATGGAAGGATTAATTAGCAGTATTCATAAAGCACCTAGATTAAGGGAATGGGTAACATTAGAATCCAGAGCTTTAGCCCCAATTCCTTTTAAAAAAGGCAACAATTGGTATATTATGACATTATTGGTTATTCCTAAAAAATTTGAAGATGATACACAAATATCTAATCAATTAAATCATCCTTGGGGGGCAATTGAGTGGATTTTACCTCAAGAAGTTGTCACTCAAACTATTGATTTACGTTGGAATGAAGCTATTTCCCAACTTAATAAAGAGCAAATTATTCAACCTTTTAAAACGGATATTAATTTAGATACCAAAAATAAAAAGCAACGGGAAAGAATTTTATTTCAACTCTTAGATAAATTGATTATAGAATCTTTTGATTTAACTAATTTAGCTCCTCATTATATTGAACTACTACCAAGAGAAATTTATCCTTATTATTGGGAGTTAATTCCTGAATGCAAAACCTGGTTAAATCCTGATGTTTCTGCTGTAGTTTTACCTAAGCAAACCTCAGCAATAGTTACACAAGCTCAGAAAATAAATCAAGACTTACTACTTCCTGAAAATTTAACTAACTATATTCAGCAATGGTTAAATCAATTAAAAAATATAACTGAATATTCTAATTTATTAGATAACTTATCAGAAATTCGTCAGCAAATACAAAGATTAGAATATCAGCACGTATTACCAGAATTTAGATTGGCTATTGTTGGAGAATTTAGTCGGGGAAAAAGTAATTTAATTAATTGTATCTTAGGACAAGAAATATTGCCTGTTGGTAGTTTACCAACCACATCAACTTTAATTTCAATTTTCCCTCATCCTGATAATCAAATGGAAATTTATCTTCCTAATAAACCAGTAGAAATTAGACCTTTAAGTATAGAATCTTGGGATAATCTACTTGCGACAGATCCCACAGGTAACAATCAAGAAATTTTGGCAAAAATTCGCCTTAAACTTGATAATTCTTGGTTACAAAAAATTAATGTAGAATTAGTAGATACTCCTGGAGCAGGAGATTTAAGTAGTCAAAGATCAGCTTTAATTTTTGATTTACTGAGTCAATGTGATGCGGCAGTATTAGTAATTAGTGCCACTATACCATTAAGTTTAACAGAAATTGCCTTTTTAGAACAAGAAATTATTGGTCGTCATATACCTCATATTTTAGTAGTTGTTTCTAAATTAGATACTGTCAGAAAAGAGGAAAGACAGTCTGTTTTTGATAGTATCATCTATCGGTTAAATCAAGTTTATCCTAATATCCCAGTATTACCATTGCATCCTATTAATGATAGTTTTTCAAAAATAGATACTTTAGAAAATATCAAAAATCAACTAGAGCAAATGGTAGCGGAGGGAGAACGTAAAATCTGGCGTAGTCGTCAAATTGCTCATCAATTGGTTGATTATTGTCAGCAATTAAAAATTGTGGCAGAAACTGCCATTTATACTGCTAAATTAGATCAGTTTACGCGAGAAAAAGCTATTGAAGAAAATCAAAAATTAATTCAAAATACAGAAATTTATTGGCAACACATACAAATAGAATTAGATAAAAAACGGATTCAAAATTATCAACAATTAGAGCAAAGATTCTCAGAGTTTAAAGAAGGTTTACTAGATATTTTGGTTTTTGAACTGAAAAAAACTCTTAATCCTAAATCATGGTGGGAAGAAGATTTACCTTTTAAACTAAGGAAGGAATTATTAACACTTTCTCGTAATTCGGAAACTTTTATAATTCAAAAAATTGCTCAAGATATAAGTTGGTTACAGGAAAAAGTTATTGAATATTTCTCACAACAAATTAATCCAATTTTACCTGGTAATACTCAGCAATTAGATATTGATTATGGCATAAACAATTTATCTTTAACAGATTTACAACAATATCGGTTATTTACTCGTTTAGGTAGTAGTGCTGCCATGATAGGTGGTTATATTTTAGGAGGTCCAATTGGTATCATTGCTAGTACCGGGGTTTGGTTACTTGGGGAAAATATGATGAATAAAACTGTAGAAGAGCAAAAAGCATTGATTAGTCAAGAATTGGAGACAAAATTAAATTATTCTCTTAATCAATATTGTCAAAAAGTCTCTGAACGTTTACGCCAAACTTATCAACAAATTAGCCAACAAATTCAGCAGGAAGAAATAATATGGAAACAAAATCAACAAATTTTAGTTAAAAATATTGATTCTACACAGGAGGTAGAAAAATGGACTACATTGATTAATCAAGTTAATGATTTAGAAAATAGTATTACTAATGCACTAAATATCTAAATTTTTTCATGATTTAACAAGTGATGTACTTATAATACAAGTTTAATTTTTGTAATTCATAAAATCCAATTAAATTCAGGAGTGAAATTATGTCTGAACATCAAGAATACAAAGGTTTTTTACAAAAACGTCAACTCTTGGAAGAAATAATTAAAGATCAATTGGTACTTCTAAAGTATCTGAATATGAAAGGATAGGTAGATACTATTAACCATTTACAAGAAAGGGTTAAATCTGATAATTTTAAAGTATTGGTACTAGGTGAATTTAAGCGAGGTAAAAGTACCTTTATTAATGCCCTTTTAGGAGAAGAAATTTTACCTTCCTATGCTAAACCTTGTACTGCTATTATTAATGAAATTAAATGGGGAGAAACTCGTCGTGCATTGCTTTATTTTAATCCTGATGATCAGGGAAATATTAAACCTCCCCAAGAAATTCCTGTTGATGAAATTGAAGATTATGTAGTTATCAAAGATGGAGTTAATGAAAGAGAAGCAATTCACAATACTCCCTATGAAAAAGTAGAAATTTTTTGGGAATTGGAACTATGTAAAAATGGTGTGGAAATTATTGATTCTCCAGGATTAAATGAAAATGAAATTCGTCAAAAAGTAACGCTGGATTATTTATCTACTGTTGATGCGATTTTATTTATTTTATCTTGTGAAGCTCTTGCTTCTATGGAAGAAGTTAAAGTAATTAAAAATACTTTAATTAAAGCTGGACATAAGGATATTTTCTTTATTTGTAATCGCTTTGATGCTATTCGTAAACGAGAAAGAGAAGATTTGAAAAATTATGGTATTGCTCAATTAGCACCTTTAACTGAAAAGGGAGCTAAAAGAGTATTTTTTATTAGTTCCTTAAATGCTTTAGAAGGACGTTTGGAGGAAGATCAAGACTTGGTAGAACGTTCTGGTATTTTACCTCTTGAAAAAGATTTACAGGAGTTTTTAATTAATGATAAGGGACGAGTAAAATTAATCCGTCCAGGGATGGAATTAAGACGATCTATTCAAGAAGCAAGACGCATTATTCCCGAAAGAAAAACTTTATTAAGAACAGATGTTAAAACGTTAGAAGAACGCTATGCAGATGCTCAAAAACCCTTAAAACAATTAGAGATACAACGGCAACAAATTATTAATCGCATCAATAATTTTTTAGAAGATATGCGATTAGCAGTGAGAGTAGAATCTCAGAATTTTTATACCCAATTGGCTGATAAAAAAATTAATGAATGGATTGAAAGTTATGAGATAAAAGAACCAATTGAATTTAAATTCAAATTTGAATTTATTACAACTCAAATTAAGCGAGTTGTCACAGAAATTACCGAATATTTTACTCAACAAATTGAATCAGAATTAGGCAATTTGCAAAGTCAACAATTAGAGCCAATTATTAAACAAAGATTAGAAAATTTAAGCCTTGAATTAGATACAAAAGCAACAGATTTTATTAAGAATGTTGATAATTTACGCTTACAAATTGCTCCCGATAGTTTTGATGCTTCCACTATTTTTGATACTGAAAAGAAAGTATCAGCAGTAGAAAGAATTATTGCTACTGCTGGAGGTTTTGTTATTGGTGGACTAGGAAGTGCTGCTGTAGGTGCAGTATTTGGCTATCAAGAAATGCTAAAAAGTATCCTTCCTCAACTTGGTTTAGCTATTGGGGCAATTATATTAGGTTTTACTAGTCCTTGGGTTTTAATTCCTTTATTAATGGGAGGTGGTTTAGTTCAAGGAATTTTGAAAATGAAGGCGACAAATAACCAGGTCAAACAAACAGTTGCCAAAGAATATATTAAACAAATTCGCCACTCAAATTATCACCAGTCTGATAAAATTGCTGATGCTGTGGTGGAGAAATTACGGTACTTTCAAAACAAAATTGATCAAGGTTTAGAAAAGGAAATTCAAAGTATTCGAGATCAAGTTAACTCTGTTCTTGAGGAAAAACAAAAAGGACAATCTAATGTAGATCAAAAACTGCAACAATTAGAAAATATTGAAAAACAAATGAATCAACTTGATAGTAAATTAGATGAATTTATTGCTAAAATTGCTTTGGGTTAAATTTCTATTTTTTCAGATGCAATTCCAGCATTATCAACCTTACTGATATTAAGATTTAAGATGATAGTGGGCTATGCCCACTTTATTTCTTTAGGCTAATTTAGCCAGATAAAGACTAATATCAACAGCTAATTTTTGTCCCAATTTTAGTAATTGACGGCATTGAATAGTTTCGGCTTCACTGTCAATATTAGTTATCCGTGGCAATATTTGACTGTGCAAACAAGTCCAATATAATTCTTGGGCATTGTTTAAACTAATGCCAAGATGCAATTTATCACCAATATCAATCAACCGTTCTAAACGTTGGATATCTACATCTATTTTGCTATTGGGATCATAGAGTAATTGCCACAATAACCGGACTATTAATTGTTCTAGAATTTGGTTGCCTTCAGGGATGTTTAATTGACAACGTAGATGTTCGGCTTCAGTAGCGATCGCTTCCAATTCTCCCATCAACTTCCGGCTTAATTGGGCTTCGCTCATCTCCTGTTCTGGTGATAGTTGCACTTGCTGTAGTTCTCGTAATGTGGTCATACAACGATGCCCCAAGGCAATTTCTGCTGCTGCTTGTAGTTCTCGCGGTACTTCCAAACCATCCCGATGAAAGGCCATGATCACACCGTAATTATCTCTATAGAGTTGAGTATATAGTTGATCTAATCGTGACAGTGTTTCTTGACTCAATAACCGCATAATTCGATGACGTTCTTCCGCGAATAAAGTCTGCAAACTAAAGGCTTCACCCCCAAACAATTCAGTCATCTTAGTGATGACATGAGCTATACTTGCCTGTTGTAAAGCTGTAAACAGCTTTTCTTTAGTTTGGGTATAGTTACGTCGTCCCGTAAACGGTTGAATACAACAATGAAAATCCCAGCCGCCCAAATGCAAGACAGCAAATACTAAATTCTCACTTTCCCAGGTAATATCTGACACTAGCTGCAAATGCCCCACAGCCATAGTTAATGCGCCCATGCGCCGCTTTTGGTAATCTAATTCATTCGCAGCATAACAATAGACACTCTGATGATGACCATGAGATCGTTTATCTGTTTCTTTTCCAGGAACAGTATTGTTGTGATGATTAAATAAGGAAGTAATAGCATAATGGGCAGCCACTTGTTTAAAGCCAATTTGGGCAGTTAATACCAATTGACGATATATTTCTGCTCCATGTTTAAACTCTTCCACATTACTAGGGGCTAAACCTAGACGTTTAATAAAGCCCTTTTCTAGTTGGATACCTGCCACATCGCCAGCTAATTCTAAAGCCCTGGAGGCATAACGCAAAATTTGTGTGCCTTCTGGGCGAGAAATTTCTTCAAAAAACCAGCCGCAACTGGTAAACATGAGTAAAGAGTGACGCTGCATTTCTAGCAAGCGCAAAGCTTCTACCTGTTCTGCTGCTTGGAGTTTATGAGTTTGATGGTGGGAGAGAAAGCGGCTAACATTGGCAGGAGAGCGATCGCCCATAACATGAATATATTCATCCCGTGCTTGCCAAGGATCACGAAACAAAGAACTACCATAATCTTCATAAACCTCAATTAACTGATCCCGCAGCCAATTCAAAGCATTGCGTAATGGCCGTCGCCATTTTTGATGCCACACACCCCCTTCACCACCACAACCACAATCATCTTGCCATCTATCCACACCATGAGCGCAACTCCAAGCCGTCACAGACTTTAATTTCACTTCCCAAGAGGGAGGATTTAAACTCAAATAGTGGGCATAGTTTGTCACAGTCCAACCATGACGGGGAAACTCACCAATAAAGGCATAGGCTAAAGTTTTTTCTGTTCCTTTTTTGTGATGTCCAAAGGTTTCCCCGTCTGTAGCTACAGAAATTAATTGGGACTGACGATGATCCCCACGAATAGCTGCCCCAATGCGTCCCGCAAAATGATGGGAATTGTAAACAACATCACTAAAACCCATATCCCGGGAAATTGGCCCATCGTAGAAAAAGATATCAATGTAGGGAATGGCTTTTTTTGCTGACTTGTGGGCATCCAAATAGCAGCGATAAGGACGAGTAGGATCAATTTGATTACCTCCCACTTCATGCCATTGACTATGGGGATCATTCTCTGTGGGGATGGGACGACAACGCTGTGCCTGAGAAGGGGCTAAAATGATAAATTTAATGCCTTCGGCTACCAGTGCTTCTAAGGTGGCATAATCTACGGCCGTTTCTGCTAACCACATTCCCTCGGGATCACGGCCAAACCGAGAACGGAAATCTTCCTTACCCCAGCGAATTTGTGTATGTTTATCCCGTTCATTGGCTAAAGGTAGGATAATGTGATTATAGACTTGGGCGATCGCATTTCCGTGACCATTTAAGCGATCGCAGCTTTTAGCATCAGCCTCCAAAATCCGCTGATAAACCTCCACATCGTAGCGTTCCAACCACGATATCAGGGTAGGTCCAATATTAAAACTCATGTATTCATAATTATTTACAATCTTCACAACTTCGCCTCTGTCATTTAAGACTCTTGCAAAAGCATTAGGACGATAACACTCCCAATGAATACGTTCATTCCAGTCATGGAAAGGCGCGGCACTGGGTTGACGTTCAATAGCATCAAGATAAGGATTTTCTCTAGGAGGTTGATAAAAATGACCATGAACGGTAACATAAACACCATGAGCAGTTTTCAGGGGATCATCTTCAGGACTATATTTCACCTCTTCATCTAATGCTAATATTGATTCATAATTACTTGGTATTTCCGTAGTCGAAGTCATATTTTCTTATCCAAATAAATGTGCAATTTAGCAGAAAATTCTTGCTATATCTACCGTTCTACAATTGTTCTCTCACAAAATCCGTGATCAATCACATTGATGATACAAAACTAAATTTTGTTTCTATCATTACTAATTATCAATTACTATCTCTGGTAGAGATAATAGGTGTTAAAATTCACATGAATTTTTAGGCATTGTGTAGATATCCCCTAAACTTTAAGTAAAAATGTCAACCAAGAACATTGTTTTCACAGTTCTGCTACTGTTTATACCCATATCCTTGGCAGCCCACTTTTTAGAATGGGGAGACTTAGTAGTTTTTATCACCGCAGCATTAGCTATCCTCCCCCTAGCCGCTTGGATGGGTACAGCCACCGAAGAAATCGCTGTCGTCGTTGGCCCAATCTTAGGTGGATTTTTAAACGCCACCTTTGGTAATGCAACAGAACTAATTATTGCTTTAGTTGCCTTGAATGCAGGGTTAATTGATGTCGTTAAAGCTAGTATTACCGGCTCAATTATCGGTAACTTACTTCTAGTTATGGGGCTATCCATGCTCTTAGGAGGTATTCGTTACAAAGAACAAACATTTGAATCTGTTGTAGCACGGGTCAATGCTTCCTCCATGAACTTAGCAGTAATTGCCATTTTGTTACCAACGGCAATGAACTATACCTCCATCGGTATTAGTGAAACCACAGTACAGAATCTCTCCTTAGCTGTAGCTATAGTCTTAATTCTCGTTTACGGCTTAACACTACTGTTTTCTATGAAAACTCATGCCTATTTATATGAAGTTGGCGTAGTAGATACAGAAGAAGAAGAAGAAGTTAGCCATGAAAAACCAAACATTTGGTTATGGAGTGGAGTCCTTTTAGCTTGCACCCTATTAGTTGCCCTAGAGTCAGAATTGCTAGTTGATGCCTTAGAAGTTGCTACATCTAAACTAGGTTTAAGCGCCCTATTTACGGGGGTAATTTTAGTCCCCATTATTGGTAACGCGGCTGAACATGCCACCGCAGTCACCGTAGCCATGAAGAATAAAATGGATCTGGCTTTATCTGTTGCCGTGGGTTCAAGTATGCAAATTGCCCTCTTTGTTGCCCCAGTTTTAGTCATTGCTGGTTGGGTAGTTGGCCAACCCATGGATTTAGATTTTAACCCCTTTGAATTAGTCGCCGTTGCTGTATCAGTTTTAATTGCTAATAGCATTAGTTCTGACGGTAAATCTAATTGGTTAGAAGGAACATTACTTCTAGCAGCCTATACTGTCCTAGGTTTTGCTTTCTACTTCCATCCGGTTGCTAATAGTATCGGTTAAACACTCTCACCCAAATCTAAAATTTATGATTCCCGATTTCATCAATTGGGAATTTTTTATACTCAATCAAAGCCTAAATATTTTTTTTATAATTTAAACTCTCTACAGATAGATGAATAAAATTAATAATTACTCTAGCCTCAAATCAGATCATTTTTTCGATATCAATCTTGAGATTTATTAATAAGTACAGCTATAAAATACAATGACTGCAATCGGATCGCTAATCATGGGTGTATTAAATCCAGAACAAATAAATATACCGACCTTTATACCTACTCAACTCTCTACTTCAGACAACAATGTAAATTTTCAAAAGCATCAATTAAATCAATTAGTCGCTTATAATCAAATTACACCTCCTGAATTTAGTCAGATAAATGAAACTTACCCAACACATTATTCCGTTGTTTCATTTCGACGACACAAAATTCTAGAACAAGTAGGAAAAAGACACAATTCTAGAAATTATTTTCAATTAGCTGATAGCAGTTATAGTCCTAGAACACCGAATAAAACAGATATTCAAGTATCAAAAAGATATTCCATAACCCTAAGAAAACCTATGCCCATAATAGGTTTTGGTAGTTCAGGTACATCTGTGAGAGTATTACAAAAACTTTTGATTTCTAATGGTTATGGAATACCTGTGGATGGCTTTTTTGGGCCAGTTACCGAAATAGCTGTTAAAGCCTTCCAGAACCGTCGTAGTCTATCAGCAGATGGGCTAGTTGGTCAAAAAACTTGGTCAGAACTAACAATGTAATTGGTTAGTTGTCAGTTGTTAACTAGATCGGGAAAATCACGAAAATCATAGTTTAAATCATAGTTAAAGTTCCGTCCTATCAGTTAAAATTTCATAACCACTATCGGTTACTAAAACGGTATGTTCAAACTGAGCAGATAAAGCATTATCAACTGTTACCGCTGTCCATCTATCAGCTAAAATTCTGGTATTTTTAGAACCAGCATTTAAAATTGGTTCAATGGCTAAAGTCATACCAGAACGCAATTTTACATTTGGTATTTCAATAGTGCGATAATTAAAAACAGGTGGTTCTTCGTGTAAATTTCTGCCTACACCATGACCAGTAAATTGTTCCACCACTGTAAAACCATTAGCTTTGACATGATCTTCAATTGCACCGGCAATTTCTGCTAAATGTACACCAGCTTTTACCTGTTCAATGCCTTTATATAAAGATTCTTCTGCTATTTTAATCAGTCTTGCTGCTTCACTGGTCACATTACCCACAGCAATAGTAATGCAAGAGTCACCATGAAAGCCTTCATAATAAGCTCCGGTATCTACTTTTAATATATCCCCTGAGCGAATTACCTTTTTATGGCTAGGAATTCCATGGACAACTTCATTATTAATGCTAGAGCAAATGGAAGCCGGAAAGCCATGATATCCTTTAAAACTGGGTGTTGCACCCATTTCACGGATACGTTGTTCTGCATAGGCATCTAAATCAGCCGTTGTCATTCCTGGCTTGACTAGCTCAGAAATTTCTTTCAAAACAGTGGCCACAATCTTTGCTGATTGTCGCATAATTTCGATTTCACGGGGTGATTTAACTTCAATCCCTCGGCGTTGTTGTCGTTGTTCGGGTTTTGGTTGGACTGGTTGAGAAAGCAAGTTGCTGAAAATGTTCATCATGAAACCTAGAAATGACCGCTACTTTAGCGATTAAGCGCCAAATTGTTGAGATTTATAAGAAAATAGGCTGAAAACCCGGGTATTAACGGCTAAAAATCCTAATAATTTTCAGGGGTTAATGTCTTTTAATCCGGGGATGAAGTCTAGTTTAAGTGGTCTCTTTGAACCAAGAATCCCCGTTTATTTAGACCGGGGAGTGTCAATGCAAAATACATCCATCCTTACGTTAACTTATTTTTTGCCGTAAATTCTGATTCAGACAGACATTATCACCTCATCACAATCTCGCCTTTCATCCCTGCTTCTGTATGTCCAGGTATGATACATCGTAAAGCATATTTTCCGGGTTTGATAGGTACAAATACCCATTCTGCCTCTGCACCGGGTTTAAGTTCCAATTCTCGAATACTACCTTTAATTTCCACCTTACCCGCTTCGACTTTTTGTGTCCAAATGGCATCGGCAAAGTCTTTGGCTGTAAAATAATGTTTTTGGGAACTAGGATTATTTAATTTGAGATTGTACCGTTTACCAACAGCAAACTCTAAACGATTTGGCTCAAATTTTAATTCATTAGCCGCATTACCCAAACTGACTGTAATTTCTATAGGTGGTTGTTTGAGAAGATTATTAGATAAATTCTCGGCTGTGGCTGGAGATATATCTATAGTTACTAAACCGATGAGCAAAGAAAATATACAGATAATGGAAAATAAAGATTGGTAAACCTTAATTAAAAAATCATTCATGGCTAAATGTAATAGTTGAATAAAGATTTTTATGGCCAGTCCTACAATATCAATAAAAAGACCATCCCGCCAAAGCTATGCTTTGTCTCCCCTTCCCTTTTATCCTCCGGTATACACACAAGTGATCGAATTTAGCCAAACCCTCACCGAACCACCCCCTCACCTCCAATTCTGGGGAAGAATTTACTTTAAAGTCCCCCAAACTTGGGGGATTTAGGGGGCAAAATAGATGATTATGTAGGGGTAATTCATGAATTACCCCTACTTTGATGATATTTTCCGTTGGTTATGATCTAATTAACCTACTAAGCAGTTACCGCGGATTGAGATTTATTTGCGGCTTGCTTTAATATATCAACTTTGTCAGTACGTTCCCAAGGTAAATCCAAATCCGTTCTACCCAAATGACCATAAGCTGCAACGTCCTGATAAAAACGTCCGCCTCTTTCACTAGGTAAGTTACGTAAATTGAATACATGAATAATTCCTGCTGGACGTAGTTCAAAGTTATCTTTAACTAAGTTCAACAGAATATCATCATCTACTTTACCTGTGCCGAAGGTATCAACAAAGATACTGACAGGCCGCGCTACACCAATGGCATAACTTAGCTGTACTTCACATTTTTCTGCTAACCCAGCCGCAACAATATTTTTTGCTGCATATCTAGCCGCATAAGCCGCAGAACGGTCTACTTTTGTGGGGTCTTTGCCAGAGAAGGCACCGCCACCATGACGAGAATAACCACCGTAGGTATCAACAATGATTTTCCGTCCTGTTAAACCGGAATCTCCTTGGGGTCCACCAATGACAAATTTACCAGTGGGGTTAACCAAAAATCTGGTTTCTGCACTGGGTTTAACAGTAATATCACCAAATACAGGTTCTACTACCTCTGTCCACAGGTCAGCTTTAATCTTTTCCTGTATTCCAGCATCATCAGTAATATCACCAATGGTAGCTGTATGTTGGGTGGAAATCAAGATAGTGTCAATACCTACAGGTTTGCCATCTTCATACACTACGGTAACTTGGGTTTTACCGTCGGGACGGAGGTAAGGAAGAATGCCAGCTTTGCGAACTCCCGCCAATCTCCGGGCAATCCGGTGTGCTAAACTGATCGGTAAAGGCATAAGTTCTGGGGTTTCGTTACAAGCAAAACCAAACATGATACCTTGATCACCAGCACCGATTTTATCAAATAGTTCTTCACTATCGGCTGTTCGAGTTTCGTGAGCAGTATTTACACCTTGAGCAATATCGGCTGATTGTTCATCTAAGGCAATCAAAACACTGGCACTATTCGCACAAAAGCCATTAACTGCATCCGTATAGCCGATTTCCGCAATTTTTTTCCGGGCAAGATGCACGTAATTAACATTGGCTTTAGTGGTAATTTCTCCTGTAATTAGTACCAAACCAGTATTAACTACCACTTCTGCTGCTACTCTACTGCTAGGATCTTCCGTGAGTAGTGCATCAATAATCGTATCGGAAATTTGATCGCAGATTTTATCTGGATGACCTTCTGTAACTGACTCGGAAGTAAATAAATAACGACGAGACAAAGGAATTTCCTCCTGAAAGAATGTTTTCACTGATGAGATACATCAGTTACTAATTTATGAAATCATAACAACATTTACAGTTTTTGTAATAAGTATCTTTTATCTCAGTATCTCCAGACTTAGATGTATAATATAATGCAAGATTAGAGATAAGTTTTCCCCACCCAGAAGTTAGCATCATTCATTAAACACAGATAGAATACATTGGCAGTTTTAGTTTTGCTCCTACTTGGAAATATAAAATTTTCTCCAGATCATTTATGATTCCTGTATATCTAATGAGATTAAGCAATTTTTTGATAGACAACATTAATTTTAGGTTGAGATGGTTCTGTTTCTTGAGTATCAAATAAATTAGCGTCAACTTCAATTTAAACAAACTTCTGCTTCTACTTGGAGAATAGCAGTATGATTTTCTCCTTTGAGGATTTTTTCTACTAGTTTAGTTTGTAATTCACGTTGACAGGTGGGGCATTTTTTGGGCTTCATAACTAATGTAATTAGCCAGTAATTACCTTTTTATCCAGACGTTCAGCAAGCCATAATTTAATAATAGAATCAGAAGTTACGCCTAAACGTTTCGATTCTTGTTCTAATGCTTCTATCATCCACACAGGAAAATCAATACTTACTCTTTTTTGTTCATAACCGGGACGACGTGCTTGAGATAGGTCTAAAAACTCAGTGATATTTTCATCATTATCAAATTTAGTATCAAATTCTTCAGCTTTCATAAATGTTTACCTCTTCACTACGAGAACGACGAACAGAAATAATCCTTATTTTATCACTACGATAGGTAATGACTGCTGACCAATGTTTATCAGCTATTTTACCAATTACTAAAAACCTGGGTTCATCGGTTGTTTTTGCGGGTATTTCTACACGGTGTATATCATTCCACAGTTTTTGTCCTTCAATAAAATCAATGTTATGTTTAGTTTTATTAGTTGCACTTTTATTAGGGTCAAATTCAAATTCCATCTTTTTTTAATTAGATTATCGTAAAGGTAAACAGACCCTGAACAACTCTGTATTTTCCTTAACCGAATATATAGAAGCATAACTGACTAATTTGAACGCCCCAACTGCCTTAATAAATCATTACGATTATTGATTCCTATTTCAAAATCTGGTTTAATACTAATTGCCTTTTCATAATATTTTAGTGCTTCTTCATACCTTTGTAAATACCATAGAGCAACACCCCGTCCATTCCAAGCTTCATAAAAGTCAGGTTTAATAGCAATGGCTTTATCATAAGAAGCGATCGCTTCTTCGTATTTTTTTAACCTACCTAGTGCAAAACCCCGGTTATACCAAGCTTCATGATAGTCAGGTTTAATAGCAATGGCTTTATCGTAAGATGCGATCGCTTCTTCATACTTTTGTAAATCAAATAATTGATTACCTTCCGCAAACCAATCTTCACTTGATTTATTTTGTAATTTAACAAATCCAAAAAGTTGATTTAATTCTTCTAATGCTTCTCTCGCATCTTTATAACGTTGTCGCCAATCATAACGCACCATTTTAGTAATAAAATTCTCTAATTTATTACTAACTGAAACTAAACTACTCCAAATAATTTCCCCTTCCTCATCTTCTGATAATATATTCAGAGAAATTCCCGTTAATCCTTCAATTGCTGTCATTCCTAAAGCATAAATATCACTACTCAATTTCGGCTTACCAAAACCCTGTTCTGGTGGCATATATCCATGAGTACCAACACCTACCGTTTTACTCGTAAAGCCTGATTTAATAGCAATTGTATTATTAATTTGTTTCACTACCCCAAAATCAATTAATACTAATTTTTTATCCTTACGTCGCATAATATTGGCTGGTTTAATATCCCGGTGAATTACCTTATTTTCATGGACATAAACCAAGATTTCTAAAACATCTCGTAACAGTTGAATTACATCATTTTCACTTAATTTTTTACTAGGTGTTATTTCTTGAGTTAAATCATATCCATTAATCAATTCTTGAATTAAATAGAATTGTTGTCCTTCCTGAAAATAGGCATACAATTTAGGAATTTGATCGTGATTTTGTCCTAATTGATATAATATTTGTGCTTCTTGTTCAAATAACCGGATAATATCTGGATCAATAGCTGTAGGTTGTAACCGCTTAACCACACAAACGGGTTTAGGAGTCACGGGAATATCTAAATCTTCTGCAAGGTAAGTTTCACCAAACCCACCTGCACCTAGTTGTTTAATAATCTTGTAGCGTTGACGGAGAATATTACCAATCATAGAATGTTGCTTTAATAACCCTGTTTGTGTATATCATAACTCACAAAAGATAGGGGCTATGAGTTCTATAGGATGAATACTCTTCACAATGGGATGCCTAGGACGAGCCAAGCGATCGCACCTAATCACTAAAATCAGTTTAAATCAAATCGAATTGCTATATAATAATAGAAAAACAATCTGCGTTTATCCGCGTTCATCTGCGTTTAATACTTACTTTTTATCTGTTACTGAAATAGAAATTGCTATCATCTAAAATCAATTTTTAGCCATTATTGTATAGTCAAAAAAAAGAGGGAACATATTGAATTGTTCCCCCTGAGCTTTGACACAAACTGCTGTTTTAGACTTGAACTGCTAATTTTGCTTCTTTCGCTGTTAAACGTTCATAAGCATCACGCATTTTCAAACCGGTTAATACTTGGAATAAACCAGTACCATTGTTAGAACCTGGATATTCGCGGTGTTGTAGTAACAAGTGAGTCATCTCACCTTGATATTTGGTAGAAGTTTTGCTCAAATGAGTTTCGATATAAATAACTTCATCGAGGTTATCAAATTGACCGTCTACTTCTAACACTGATACATAACGACCATAATAGACATCAGAACCGTAGTAAAGCTGCATACCAGGGTAAGAACAGGTTAGTTTGCGTCCACAGGGAGTCCATTGAATTGTTGAACCTTCATCAAACAGGTAGCTTGGTTCAAAACCCTCTTTACCTTCCCGTTGTAACATCCGTACCCGTAAAACTTTCCGTTCTGTATCGTTTTTAATTAAATTTGTAGGTAATACTTGCAGAACTACGTCAGCAAATTCTCTTTGTGGTTCAATGAATTTTTCAAAATCAGGCTTACGAGAATTAATTTGCGCTAAAACATCTTCATAGCGGTGGCCTCTTTCAGCCATATCCCGTTGAATTTTCCAAGCAATTTTGACTTCATCACTAATATCAAAATAAACACTGAAGTCTAATAACGCTCTTACCCGTTCATCATATAAAGGATGGAGTCCTTCCACTACAATAATATGATTTGGTTCGATCCATTCTGGTGGATCAATCATCCCAGTTTCATGGTTATAAATTGGCTTGCTAACTCCATGACCTTCTTTAAGAGCTTTGATTTGCTCATACATCAAGTCAAAATTGTTAGCTCTAGGATCAAGGGCAGTAATTCCTGTTTCTTTGCGTTGTTTACGATCTAAGCAATGATAGTCATCTAAACAGATAACTGTCATAAATTCTTCGCCAAATAAATCAATTAAGCGACGCAAAAACGTAGACTTACCACAACCAGAGTCTCCAGCTACTCCAATTAGTACCACACGTTCCGGTTTATTTGTCATAAATCCCCTCTTTATACTAAATGTGTCAATCAATAATTTTTCTCACAGCAGATTTTGAATCTAGGAGCTTAACCGAGTGGTATCGTCCTACGTTCTAGCTATCCAGCATAAATATGACAGAATGAAACGGATAACTTAATCACCGATGGCAGTTACTCGTTTTTATGAGCCGAATTTTATAGCTGGTAAGTATTTAATCTTAGTGTTGCACTAGATTTTAACAGAAGGGGGTGTACTCTCACAATACTTGCCCGGAGAAAGAATCTAGTTTTTTAATAATTATCAGTTTAACATTCTGCCACAGATGATACATTTTTTATATATTTTTGGAAAAATTAGAAAAATTATAGAAGTTAGGGGATAGGGGAATGGCAGGCAGAGGTTGACCAGAGGGGTCAAATTATTTTCGTCGAACTCACGTTGAGTTAGTAATTTTCCCTAATTTGTGGGTAAGTTATAAATTTATTAGGAAAGTTACCACGGTATCATGGTAGGATATCTAGGAGTAGTTTGGGTACCCAACTCAAACTAAAGTTATCTCACAGTCAAGTTTTGGCGTGTTTCCTGAGTAAACAGGCTCGCTCCTGAGATTTGGGGAATTTTGCAGGATCAATAATACTGTAAAATCTTTTTTTTTATAAAGTCTAAGACTATGTAGTTCAATAAAAAAAGATTAAAGTGATTCACTATTAACATTCTCGCAAAGACTTATCTTCTAAATTTAGAAGATGAACAGGTGTGTATTTTGCCATACCTAGCAGTCCTGGGCGAGTGTAATTAGCAAGGCATCATGTATCCTCATGATGTCATTTTCCCAGATGACCAGTTTTGTGATCCGAAAATCCGGTAAACTAAAGCTCTCAAACAATGGGAATTTTTTTTGATAAACGGTTAAGTAAATATCGGAGTGGTAGAAGGAATGTACAATCAAGGTGCTGTTGAGGGTGCTGCCAATATAGAATCAGGTAGCCGCGTCTTCGTTTACGAAGTGGTGGGTCTGCGTCAGAGTCAAGAAACAGATCAAACAAACTACCCAATTCGTAAAAGTGGCAGTGTATTCATCAGAGTACCTTACAACCGCATGAATCAAGAAATGCAACGGATCACTCGCCTAGGCGGTAAAATTGTTAGCATCCAGCCTATTGCAGTATTACAGCAAGTTAATGGCAAAGCTGAATTGGCAGCGGCTAACGTTACAGTTAGCACAGAAGTCCAAGCTGAGGTAAATGCTAAACATGAAGGAAACGGTAAAGCCACACCTGTAAGTAATAATAGTGAAGCTAAAGGCTTTGCTAAATCACCAGCTAAGGATAAAAAAGGCAACACCATGACTCAAGCAAAAGCTAAAAAAGATGCCCATGCTGAAGTTCCTGTAAACATTTATCGTCCTAACGCTCCGTTTATTGGTAAGTGTATCTCTAATGAAACATTGGTGAAAGAAGGCGGTATTGGTGTTGTTCAGCACCTTAAATTTGACCTATCTGGTGGCAATTTGAGATATCTAGAAGGTCAAAGTATCGGCATTATTCCTCCTGGTGTTGATAAGAATGGTAAGCCAGAAAAACTGAGACTTTACTCCATTGGGTCTACTCGTCACGGTGATAATTTAGATGATACAACCGTATCTCTTTGTGTTCGTCAGTTAGAATACAAGCATCCCGAAACTGGTGAAACAGTTTATGGTGTTTGTTCTACCTATTTGACTCGTCTCAAACCTGGTGATGAGGTGAAGATTACTGGCCCTGTGGGTAAGGAAATGCTCTTACCCGATTATCCTGACGCTAATATTATTATGTTGGCAACAGGAACAGGTATTGCGCCCATGCGGACTTACCTGTGGCGGATGTTTAAGGATGCGGAAAGAGCGGCTAACCCAGAGTATCAGTTTAACGGGTTTGCTTGGTTGCTGTTTGGTGTACCCACAACTCCTAATATTCTCTATAAAGAGGAATTGGAAGCTATGCAGGAAAAATATCCTAATAACTTCCGTCTTACCTATGCTATTAGTCGGGAACAACAGAACGCCCAAGGTGGCAGAATGTACATCCAAGACCGTGTTGCAGAAAACGCTGACGAGTTGTGGCAGTTGATTAAAAATGAAAAAACTCACACTTATATTTGTGGGTTGCGTGGTATGGAAGATGGCATTGATGCAGCTTTAAGCACTGCGGCGGCGAAAGAAGGTGTAAAATGGAGTGATTACCAAAAAGAACTCAAGAAAGCACATCGCTGGCACGTAGAAACATACTAACTTGGTCATTGGTCATTGGTCATTGGTCATTGGTCATTGGACAATTAAAAGCAGATAATCAGTAGGTAGGGCTTATGGCTCTGCCTACAATTGTTTTATTGAATTTAATTAATGTGGGTGCAAAATCTGTGGCTGTCAAATTAGGAATACTTGGATTAGGTACAGTAGGAACGGGGACAGTACAACTGTTGCAAGACAAGTTAGGTCGCCATCCACTGTTACAAGAAATCGAAATATATCGTGTAGGTGTGCGATCGCTCACTAAACATCGAGATGTAGAATTATCTCCAGAGGTGATAACTACAGATTTAGAAGCCATTGTTAATGATCCGGCAGTAGATATAGTTGTAGAGTTGATGGGGGGATTAGAACCCGCACGGACATTGATGCTGACAGCAATTAAAAATGGTAAGCACATAGTTACTGCTAATAAAGCCGCCATTTCTCGCTTTGGTGCAGAAATATTTACTGCTGCTAACGAAGCAGGTGTCTATGTGATGCTAGAAGCTGCCGTTGGTGGTGGTATCCCTGTCATTCAACCCCTGAAGCAATCTTTAAGTGTTAACCGCATTGATACTATTATTGGCATTGTCAATGGTACGACTAACTACATCCTCACCAGGATGCAAACAGAAGGGAGTGACTTTGATGATGTTTTAGCAGATGCTCAAAGATTAGGATATGCCGAATCTGACCCAACTGCCGATGTTGATGGTTTAGATGCAGGAGATAAAATTTCTATTTTGGCATCTTTAGGGTTTGATGGGCGAATTAATCGAGATGATGTTTATTGCGAAGGTATTCGCCAAGTTACAAAAACAGATATTGCATACAGTGCCAAATTAGGGTTTGTAATTAAATTACTAGGGATAGCACAACATTTAGATATAGATAATTCTCAGCTTTCGGTTAGAGTTCATCCTACCTTAGTACCCACAAATCATCCTTTAGCTAGTATCAATGGTGTTTACAACGCTATTCTTGTAGAAGGACAACCCATTGGCCAGGTGATGTTATTCGGTCCTGGTGCCGGTGCTGGTGCTACTGCTAGTGCTGTAGCATCAGATATATTAAATGTGGTTGCTGCCCTGAAAACTACTACACCGAAACCTAATCCTCTGTTGGCTTGTAGTCATCAGCATTACTCCCAAATTGCCCCTATTTCCGAGTTAGTAACCCGGTTTTATGCCCGTTTCTTGAGTAAAGACCAGGCGGGAGTTATTGGTAAATTAGGAACTTGTTTTGGTAACTATGGGGTAAGTTTAGAGTCAGTGGTACAAACCGGTTTTCAGGGAGAACTGGCAGAAATTGTCGTTGTTACCCACGATGTCCGAGAAGGGGACTTTAGACAAGCTTTAGCGGAAATTCAAGGAATGGAATCTATAGATAGTATTCCTAGCGTTTTGAGAGTCCTGTAAAAAAGATCCCCGACTGCTTTAATAAGTCGGGGATCTCATTTAAAGTTATTATTTAAGGCAGGAGTGAGGGGGCAGAAGGCAGGGGGAAAATAATCTCTAACGTAAGCTCCGACCAAAGGGAGCAAGGGTTTAAGACCTCCACCGAACTCTTTTTTAGTGGGTTGAAATCAGGAGGGGTTGAATCCCATGTATGATTTGCTCCTTCTGCCTTCTGCCTCATTTATCTAAGATTCTGCTTTTTTCTTGCCTAAAACTTGGGATTTGAGGGTGGTAATTTCGCTAGATAACTCCTGTCTACTGGAAGCCTTGAGTAAATAGCGATAGATAAACCAAACAGAGTAACCAATGCCAATTAATTCAAAGGTAGGAGCTACTAAGGGAACATCATTGAGAGCATCTAATACAGCTAATAGCACTTTAACAGTAACTACTGCTGTGACGATTAAACCAATACTAACGATAGGCTGTTGATATTGACCAAAGAATTTTCCTACATAATCTGGTAGTGTCCCTAAGAAACCAGAAATTTGCTGACCATATTTCAGCCATTGTTCTTGGGGCTGGACGGGGGGCTGAAGTTTGGTAAGATTTCCCATTTGGGTATTAATTTCGGGGATAGTTGTTTCTTTGGTGGTGGTTTCTTTAAATTCTGGTTCTTGCATTTTCGCGTCCGTGATTTTGAAAGTAGAGTTTCTTACCTAGATATTTCCAACCAAAAGGTTGTGAATGGAAACTTCTCCCACTGATGAGAGTGAGATAATTAGGGATTATTGGTTTATCTTATCTAGACTTGTTGCCAAGTATGACAAAAGTTTACATAAAATCCAGTAACATAAGTTGCTAGTTAGGTAACATACAATGGGCAATGGGTAATAGCTAAGACTAAAATGAAACTAGCTCATATTGGTTTTGTTGCATAAATTTGATCATTTTTATAATTCATGACCACAAATATTGATTTTCTTAGCCATCTCAACCCTAGTCAACTTCAAGCTGTTGAACATTACTGCGGACCATTATTAGTTGTCGCTGGTGCTGGTTCAGGGAAAACCCGAGCGCTGACTTACCGCATTGCCAATTTGATTCTAAAACATCGGGTGAATCCTGAAAATATCCTGGCAGTCACCTTTACTAACAAAGCTGCAAGGGAAATGAAGGAAAGAATTCAAAGAATATTTATGGAACAATTAGCCATGACACAACATGGTAAAAAGGTTGATTTACTCACAGAATATGAACAAAGTTTGCTAAAGTCCCAGGTTTACCGCACGACTATTAAAGATATGTGGTGTGGCACTTTTCACAGTTTATTTTCGCGGATTCTGCGATTTGATATTGAAAAATATCAAGATGAAAAAGGCAGACGTTGGAATAAAAACTTTTCTATTTTTGATGAGTCTGATGTGCAAAGTGTCATTAAAGAAATTGTTACTAAAGATTTGAATTTAGATAGTAAAAAATTTGAACCTAAATCTGTGCGCTACGCCATCAGTAATGCTAAAAATCAAGGATTTTCTCCCCAGGAATTTGAATCTGAACAACCAAATTATCGCGGTAGAGTTATAGCTGATGTTTATAATCGCTATCAAGATAAACTTGCACAAAATAATGCCTTAGATTTTGATGATTTAATTCTCATTCCTACTAGATTATTTCAACAAAATGAGCAAGTTTTAGCTTATTGGCATCGAAAATTTTGTCATGTTCTAGTTGACGAATATCAAGATACTAACCGTACCCAATATGATTTAATTCAGCTTTTAGTTACCAACGGTGAAACTAGAAAAAATCAATGGCAATGGCAAAACCGTTCTGTATTTGTTGTTGGTGATGCTGACCAGTCAATTTACAGTTTTAGAATGGCAGATTTTACCATTTTACTAGAATTTCAAGAAAATTTTGGTGATGGTTTGCCAGATGATGATACACGCTCAATGGTAAAATTAGAAGAAAATTATCGCTCCTGTGAAAATATTCTCCAAGCTGCCAATGAATTAATTGAAAATAATACCCAACGCATTGATAAAATTCTCAAAGCGACCAGAGAACCAGGAGAAGATATTTATTGCCATAAAGCTGATGAAGAAATGGCAGAAGCAGCTTTTGTCATTGACCATATCCGCACCTTAGAACATCAAAACCCGGAGTTAAATTGGGGTGATTTTGCGATTTTATATCGAACTAATGCCCAATCTCGACCATTTGAAGAATTATTAGTTAAATATCAAATTCCTTATACAGTTGTGGGAGGAATGAAGTTTTATGATCGCAAAGAAATTAAAGATGTTGTCGCCTATTTAAGAGCTATTAATAATCCAGCGGATACTGTGAGTTTATTACGAGTAATTAATACTCCTCGTCGCGGCATTGGTAAAGCTACAATTGATGCTCTGATGAATGCTTCCCAACAACTAGGGACGACATTATGGGAAATATTAAGTGATGAAACATCAGTTAATACTTTAGCAGGACGTTCGGCAAAAGCTGTAAATAATTTTGCTGCGATGATTCAAAATCGTCAAGAACAAATCAAAGTAGTTCCTGGTTCGGAAATTTTACAAGGGATTTTAGAAGATTCTGGTTATATCAAAGAATTGCAAGATCAAGGTACAGATGAAGCTGATAATAGAATCAGTAACGTCAATGAATTATATAACGCTATCTTGCAATTCCAGGAAGAAAATGAAGGTGAAGATATTTCTTTACAGGCATTTTTGCAAAGTGCGGCTTTGAGTTCTGATTTAGATAATTTAAAAGAAGGACAAACAGCAGTTTCTTTAATGACATTACACGCTTCTAAAGGGTTAGAGTTTCCTGTAGTCTTTTTGGTAGGATTAGAACAAGGACTATTTCCTGGTTATCGTTCTTTACAAGATCCTTCATTATTAGAAGAAGAACGCCGTTTGTGTTATGTTGGGATTACTCGCGCTCAGGAAAGGTTGTTTTTATCTCATGCCAGAGAACGGCGTTTATATGGCTCTAGAGAACCGGCAATGCGATCGCAATTTCTGGATGAATTACCAGCAGAATTATTAACTACTAAACAAAAAGTTACCCGTAGTTTTACTAAAACTCCATCTACAACTTCCAGTAAAAAAAGCAGTTCTCAAACTTGGCGAGTGGGTGATAGAGTATTACACAAATCCTTTGGTATTGGGGAAATTACCCACGTTTTTGGAGAAGGAAATAAAGTTTCTGTAGCAATTAAATTTATTAGTTTAGGACAAAAAATTGTAGATCCTAGAGTAGCGCAGTTACAGAAAGTGTAATTTATTTCACTCAATTTATGGTTTAGATATCTTACTTTGCGGCTGCTTTTGGAAACCTTTATTCTGTCCATAAAATACAGTTTTAAACTGTACCCGATTTGTACCAGGATTATAGAGAGTATAGGTTGCTTGTCCTGGTATCCGTCCCACACTTCCTACCCCAATAACTTGACGAGGGGTAACTGTGACGGTTTGTGGGGAAAATTGATGATCAAGAGTAATGATTTCACTGGTAATAGATCCTGCTTGTAACTGATACTGAAAAGTTAACCCAGAACGACCGCAAAATAGATTATTTGCTTGCATTCTTGATAATCTATCTAACATTTGAATAGGGGGAGTATCGGGAGTCAGTTCGTCATTTACGCCCATTGTTGAACCGTGTATTAATAAACAATCTAATTCAAAAAAACCAAAATCCAAGTCTCTTAGCCATTGTACAGTTTGACGGGAAACACAATCCCACAACATCCGCACCGTATCACCTCCATATTTTGCCAGCAATTCCGGTGCGTCTCCAGTCGGACCCAAACCATGTAAAATCAAAGACTGCTCTTCCCACCACCCCTTACAAATCATGGGTTCTAATTCACCCCGTCGTGGTGATTTCACCCTTTCCACCAGTTGTTCACATTCCCGTCGAGGTCCAACTAAATCACCGATGATATACAATGCTTCTACATGACGGTTTCTTAGCTTAATATCAGCTATCACAGCTTCATAAGCTGCTACATTTCCTTCAATTCCGCTTAAAATTGCCCACATAATCAATTTTCGATTTTAGATTTCAGAGCAGTTATTTTACCTAGTACAAATATGACTTGGATCATCCGCGCGTTCAGCATACTCCAAACCGCGCGCTAAACGCCAAGCAAAGATTTCTGGTAATCCCTTCTCTATAATTGCTGTACAGGTTTTTTGATAATCATAGGTAACTTCTCGCAAAGTCACCCCTTGAGTATCAGTTTCATAAATTACATAAGTTGCATTGGGTCGTCCATGTCGAGGTTCTCCAACAGAACCAACATTAACGATCTTTTTCAGCGCGGATGAAAAGTTAATTTTCCGTGATGCTGCTTGATTAGCAACTTGAACTTGTAACTCACCAGCATTCAGATTACGAGTATAGGGAACATGAGTATGTCCGCAAAACAGCACATCTGCACCTGTAGATAGTACCCGTTCTAAGGCCACAAAAGCATCAAGTTCAGGTAACAAATATTCATGATTACTATGGGGACTACCATGCACAAAAGCTAAATTTTGCCATTGGAGACTATAGGGTAAACTGGCTAAAAATTCGCGGTTTTCTGGATGAATTTCTTTATTAGTCCATTCATGAGCTTCAATACCTCTTTTTTCCGCCAGTATGGAAGGATAACTACAATCACAAGCATTCAATCCCTCCACAATATCTTCATCCCAACAACCAGCACAGGTAGGAACATCCAAAGAGCGAATTTGGTTAATCACCTCATTGGGATGGGGTCCATATCCTACCAAATCACCAACACAAAAGATTTTATCGGCTTTTTGTGCGTCAATATCTAATAATACAGCATCCAAGGCTTCATAATTACCATGAATACATGACATAACAGCTATTCTCATACTTGTTGACCTTCTAACAAAATTTGTTGTACTTGTTGTTGATATTGAAAAATTAAGGATTCAGATAAACAGCAATCTGATAATGTTGATTTTAAAGCTGTTTCATCTAAATTTTTACCTACTATTTCTATACCACTAAACCGCCGAGGTCTACCTTGTAAATGTCGTGGTAAGTCTAATTCTAAAAAACCTATTTCGGGAACACCATTGAGAAAATCACAGTAAAGAGAACGCCCATCATTGACATCGAAAATTGCTTTAGCACGGATAACAGTTCCATAAGCACCATGAGTTACTTCATACCAAAATTCCTCTAAACTATTTTCATCAATAACTTGACCTGTAGTTCCTACCCGCCATAAATTTTCTCCAATTATCATTGGTGCAGATGCGCCATATATAATTTCATTTGCCCAATGATTATATTCCGAATTTTTTAATTCGGGGGGAATAACTGCTATAGCGTGGTAAGTGAGATGATCTAATATTTTTGATACACTGTCTAATTGCAGATAAGAACCCAACTCGATATAAACACTATCTGCTGTGGGTATTTGATAAAGAAATTCAATTTCTTGACCATCTCCAAATAGTTTTAAATTGGGAAATTCAGTAGCTATTTTAGTTTGATCAATAGGAACATTGCCAGTTCCTGGACAAAAATAAATTACTTTTTCGACAGATGGAACATCTCGAATTTGTTGAGAAATCCAGGTAGTTTTGCCCGAACCGAACAATCCAGCAACAACAGTAATCATGGGTAAGGACATAATCAATAAAAGTTATGATTTATGAGGCAAAATTTCCACAGAATTAAAAAAACAGCTTCTGACTCCAGTATGACAGGCAATACCACCAACTTGCTCAATCTTGATCAGAATTGTATCACCATCACAATCATAAAAAAGCTCTTTTACCTTTTGAATATGTGCAGATGTTGCCCCCTTATGCCACAATTGAGAAAGGGAACGACTCCAATAATGAACTTCCCCTGTAGCCAGGGTTTTTTGGATTGATTCTGCATTCATCCAAGCTATCATTAAAACGGTACCATCGTAGTAATCCTGAGCTATGGCTGGAATTAAACCTTGCTCATTAAATTTCAGATTCCCAATCATTTCAGTAGCTAAAACCATATTTACTAAATTAATAACTTGTCTCTTGTCATCTGCGTTTATCTGCGGTCAAATATTATTATTTTCTGTAACTGCTGACTATGTAGAGATAAAAAATAGCCTATCTCTACATCACACCCAGCCGATTTAAATTTCCATCAGTCAAAACCTGTTATTTAAAATTAGCATTGTGTCGAATCAAGTTCATAAATTCTTCACGAGTTCGCGCGTCTTCAGAAAACACGCCACGCATGGCGCTGGTAACAGTCCAAGAACCTGGTTTTTGGACTCCTCTCATCACCATACACATATGAGTTGCTTCAATTACCACTGCCACTCCTTGAGGTTTGAGTAAACCTTGCAGTGCATTAGCAATTTGTAAAGTCAGCCGTTCTTGCACTTGTAAACGTCGAGCATACATTTCACAAATGCGGGCAATTTTTGATAATCCTATCACCTTACCATTAGGAATATAAGCGACATGAGCGCGACCAATGATTGGTAATATATGGTGTTCGCAGGAACTAAAAATATCAATATCCCGGACTAACACCATTTCATTTGCATCTTCTGTAAATACTGCTCCATTGAGCAATTCATCTACAGATTGATCATATCCATTGGTCAGAAACTTTAAGGCTTTAACAACTCTTTTAGGAGTATCTTTTAATCCCTCACGGTCTGGATTTTCTCCTAATCCAATCAATAAGGTGCGTACAGCTTGCATCATATCTGCTTCTGTTACAGTTGGTTGCTGCTGATTAGAAAAAGTTGAAATTATATCAGCAGCAGTTAGTTCTGGACGAATGGATAAAGTCATTATTTCAATTTAATGGAATGAGTTATGGCAGGAGTTAATAGTTTAGTATTTTCCAATAGCTATTAACTAAATTTGATAGTCACTTAACATTATTTGATTATAACAAACATTTGTTAAGTTTTGTATAAATTTCATTAGCATCCAAATTTCTGCCAATAAAAACTAACTGATTTTTAGGGGTAGTATACCATTCATCAGCTTTCAAAGTGTAACGAGCTCCACTCAATTGAAAGATATGGCGTAAATTAATATCACTAAACCATAAAATGCCCTTAGCTCGGAATATATTTTCTGGCATTTCTTCGGTTATAAAATTCTCAAATTCATGGAGATCAAACGGTTTATCACTTTGGAAAGAAATAGACACAAATCCGTCATTATCTAAATGATTGGAGTGATGATGATGTTCATGACGATGTTTATGTTTATGAGTATCTTCATCATCAATAGCAATATACTGATCTTTTGGTGTTAAACCCACATCTAAAATTAGAGGTAAAGCAACTTCACCGTATTGAGTATGTAAAATTCTCGCTCCATGTTTGACATCATGGATGAAATTTTCTACTTCTTGTAGTTTGTCTGCGGTAACAAGGTCTGTTTTATTGAGGAGAATAATATCTCCATAGATAATCTGTTTCAAAGCTGCTTCACTTTGAAAGTGTTCTTCATCAAAAGCTTCAGCATCTACTACTGTGAGAATTGAATCTATGTTGGTTAAGTCTCGCAGTTCTGTTCCAAAAAAAGTTAAGATAATCGGTAAGGGATCAGCTACACCTGTGGTTTCAATGACTAGATAATCAATCCGTTCTTCTCGTTCTAAAACTCGATAAACAGCATCAACTAAACCATCATTAATTGTACAACATATACAGCCATTACTAAGTTCTACCATATCTTGGTCTACAGAAATTAGTAATTGACTATCAATGTTAATATCACCAAACTCATTAACGAGGACAGCGACTTTTAAATCTTGTTTGTTCTGAAGAATTTGATTTAAAAGTGTAGTTTTTCCACTGCCTAAAAATCCGGTAATAATAGTTACTGGCATTCCTTGTTTGGGAATTTCAGGCATTGTGTTTGTTGTGTCGAGAGTGATGGTATTCATATCAAAATCTAGTGGTTTTACTTGTTGAATGTTAAACTCAATATTCATCACAGAATACTGATCTCTTTGATTTTAACCTTTTATCGCTTGTAAATGATCTACAAGTTCACTTAAGGTCAGAACTCCTAAATCTCCAGCTTGTCTGCTTCTGATACTCAAAGTTGTAGTTTCTACTTCTTTCTTTCCAACAACAGCAACAAGGGGAATTTTTTCTAATTGTGCTATGCGAATTTGTTTCCCTAAACGTTCACCACTGCTATCTACTTCTGCTCTAAATCCAATTTTTTTCAAATCTGCTGCTACTGATTTTGCATATTCTCGAACGTCATCACTTACAGGTAACAACCGCAATTGTACAGGTGCTAACCACAAGGGAAAATCCCCTGCATAATTCTCAATTAAAATCCCAAAAAAGCGTTCTAAAGATCCGAAAATAGCCCGGTGGATCATAATCGGTCTTTGACGACTACCATCAGCAGCAATATATTCCATATCAAACCTTTCTGGCAAATTAAAATCTACCTGAATAGTGGAACATTGCCACAAACGACCAATAGCATCTTTAATTTTAATGTCTATCTTTGGTCCATAAAAAGCCCCACCACCTGCATCAACAACATAATTCCAGCCTTTAGTATTTAAAGCTTGTTCTAGTGCTGTTGTGGCTAATTCCCAAACATCATCAGTTCCGACTGATTTATCGGGACGGGTAGAAAGATTGACCTCATATTGTTTAAATCCAAAATCTGATAAAATCTGCTCGGTCAGATTTAAAACTCCTAGTATTTCATCAGCAACTTGGTTGGGTAAACAAAAGATATGAGCATCATCTTGAGTAAATCCTCTGACTCGCATTAAACCATGTAATGCTCCAGACCGTTCATAACGATAAACAGTTCCTAATTCTGCCCATCTTAATGGTAATTCTCGATAGGAATGAAGTTGATGTTTATAAGTTAGAACATGAAAAGGACAATTCATGGGCTTAATTTGATAAGCCTGATTTTCCACATCCATCGAGTCAAACATACTTTCTTGATAAAAGTCAAAATGACCCGATGTTTTCCATAGGTCAAGATTAGCTACATGAGGTGTATAGAGTAATTGATAACCAGATTCTAGATGAGATTTGCGCCAATAATCTTCAATTATGTAGCGAATAATTGCGCCTTTGGGATGCCAAAATACTAAACCACCACCGGCTTCTTCTTGAATACTAAATAAGTTAAGTTCTTGACCTAACTTGCGATGATCTCGACGGAGGGATTCTTCTCTTAGTTGGAGGTAATTTTCTAATTCTGCTTTTGTTTGCCAAGCTGTCCCGTAAATCCTTTGTAGCTGAGGTTTAGTTTCATCACCTTGCCAATAAGCACCAGCAACATTTAACAATTTAAAGGCATGAGGATCAATTTCACCAGTAAAGTTAATGTGAGGACCTGCACACAAATCCCACCAATAGTTATTCGCTGGTTGAATATCTGTGACAAACAATGAAGTTTCTGAATTACCAGTTTCGGGAGTACCAATGAAGTAGCGGGTAATAATTTCTGATTCGGGTATACGCTCTAAAATTTCTAGTTTGTAAGGTTCATTTAATTCGGCAATTTCGGCACGAATTTCGGCTCGTTCTACTTCTTCACGGATAATAGGTAGGTTCACTTTGATTATCCGTTGCATTTCGATTTCAATTTTTTCTAAGTCATCGGGGGTGATGCTGACTGGACAATCAAAATCGTAGTAAAATCCACTTTCTGTGACGGGTCCAATTGCTACCTTAGTCCCTGGAAATAGTCTTTGTACCGCCATTGCCATGATATGGGCGCTGGTGTGCCGAATTCGTGTAAGTTTGTCGTCTTCGTGCAGGTTCAAGCTGTCTTGAGACTGGGTTATTGAACTGACCATATCAAACAAAAATGAGAATCGTTATCATAATAACGCAAAAAGGTGTGAATGTTACTAATTTTGGGGAAAATATTTTAAAGTCTAATTTATTACTTGTTTTGGCGACTAGAAGTCGCGGCTATACAGATAAAACCCACCTGCGTGGGTTTCAAACCTTTGATTTTTGATTAGTCCACGCAGGTGGTCAATGAGCTTGCCGATAGCGTAGTGTGGCGTTAGCCATAGTGTGGACTTGGTTTGTGTAGGAGCTTATCCCTGACGGAAGCAGGAGGGATCTTTATAATCGCATAATCGCCGGCAACTTTTCAAACATCCTTTTTAGCTGGCTTTGACTTCCGTGATACTATGGGAAAAAGATACACTGGGCTTAACGATCGCTGGGACAATTTTTTCACAAGCCATTCTTGCACCCGATAAATTTCTGGCGGTGGGTCCAACTTGTAAAGCTGCTAAACCACCCATGATAAATAATTCACAACCAGGCCAACGCAGATAGCTGTCTAAAACTGGCAAACCTTTAACAATTTGGATGGGATAAGCGGTTAAGATATCCTGCAATAATGGTTCAGTGGTGACATCGAATTTAGTGCCTGTGGCTAACCAAATATAATCACACTCGAATATATTACCATCGCTACATTTTACCTGCCAATTATTACTTAACCATTCGGCTTTGACTATTTGACAGTTTTCGTCAATTCTAATATTACCACGATGATATTCTTTGCGTAGTTGGGTGGCGATCGCTGGTGTCATAGAACCACCGTTTCTAGCTTGCTGGATCATCATCCACCGGTTTTCCCAATCTCCTTCAAAAAATCCTTTGAGATATTTTGGTCCCAACCAACCCGGTTCAGCATCAAATAGCTTTTCTGATAACTGTCGTCGGATCATCAAATTGACTTTTGCACCATGAGCGATCGCACCTAGAGCCAAATGTCCACTTGTCAAACCACCACCAACAATTAAGACTCTTTGAGACTTTAGCTGTAATTTACGTAAATCTACAGTTTGAGAATGGCAAAGTTTATGTTCTGGATAGGGTGAAGGAATCTGATTTACCCAATCAGGGATATGTATCTTACCACTACCAGTTGCCAACACAACTCGCCGGGCAGTTACCATTTGTCCATCTTCTAAGCATAGCTGGAATTGAGGACGAAAATGATCAAATGAGGGTTTAACACTACTTACAGCTAAAGGGATAACCTGCTCCTGCAACTTATAGGATGTAATCACATCCTCACAAAAATCTTCAAATAGGCGCGTTCCAGGTAAATCATAGGGAGGAAATAGTTCCTCAAACCGAGATTCAGAAAATTTCCTTAAAGCGAAGGGGTTGGGGTGGGGATGATGAACGGCAGGAGAGCGCAAATGAGGAATTTCCAAAGCCGCAAATTGCTGTTTCCAGTTACTTATCCATGTACCACTGGGGTCAAACACTACAATTTTACCCTTCATTGTTTGCCGTTTTTGCAGCAAATGGGCAACTAAGGTAAGAGCATGAGGACCGGCACCAATAATTGCTAAGTCAATTTTTGCAGGAACTGTAGTCATAATAAATACCAAGGCTAGTCACTGAGATAAGGATTGGCAACTATTACATCAACATCAGTGCTACTTCTTTAGCAAAATAAGTCAAGATTAAATCAGCACCAGCCCGCTTCATGCTGGTTAAGGTTTCTAAAATTACCTTTTTCTCATCAATCCAACCATGTTGAGCCGCAGCTTTAATCATTGCGTATTCGCCACTAACGTTATAAGCTGCAACTGGTAAATTTGTGGCTGTTTTTACTTGACAGATTATATCTAGATATGCTAAGGCTGGTTTTACCATAATGATATCTGCACCTTCAGCAATATCCAATTCAATTTCTTTTAAAGCTTCTTTGGCGTTAGCTGCGTCCATTTGATAGGTTTTTTTGTCGCCAAATTTGGGGGCTGAATCTAAAGCGTCTCGGAATGGTCCATAGTAGGCTGAGGCGTATTTTGCTGAGTATGCCAAAATCCCGACATTGATATAACCTTCAGCGTCTAAAGCTTTACGAATTGAGCCGATTCTACCATCCATCATATCAGAAGGGGCAACAAAATCAGTGCCGGCTTCGGCTTGGGAAAGTGCCATTTTGACTAACACTTCTACGGTTTGATCATTGAGAATTTTGCCATTTTCATCAACTAAACCATCATGGCCATGAGTTGTGAAGGGGTCTAGAGCAACATCAGTAATAATGATGATTTCTGGAACTGCGGTTTTAATGGCTTTGACGGTTTCCTGTACCAATCCCTCTGGGTTGTAGCTTTCTGTAGCTGTGTCGTCTTTTTGCTCTTCGGGAATGACTGGGAACAGTGCGATCGCATTAATACCCAATTGTGACACTACGGTTATTTCTTCCAGGAGTAAATCTAAAGAAAAACGATAACATCCTGGCATGGAAGCAATTTCTATTTTTATGCTTTCACCTTCCATGACAAACATCGGATAAATCAAATCATCTACAGTTAAAATTGTTTCTCGCACCATTTTTCGGAGGGTTTCAGTGCGACGGAGACGACGGGGACGTTGAGTCAGATGTAAGGGTTTATCACTAGACAAGTTTTCAGACGACATACAATTAGCTGAAAATGATAATCATTATTATGATAATAGAATATAAATTCTAACAAGCACTATATTTTTTATGAAAATGAGCCTTTCTTCTGGATAACTGAAAATGATATTGCGATCGCCATGATCTCACCTGTTATAAAAAATAACAGATTGACCTAGCGATCGCACTTTTAAAATATCTTCTAAGGAACATCAATGGGAATCAAACCATTTTCCGGTGCATAACTGGAAAAACAACCATCATCAGATAACACCAAAACCAAGCGCAGAGGATAATCTGGAGGTACTTGCAAATCTGCCCAAGGTACTGCTATTTCCAAACAAGTACCTAACGCAGCTTGGGCGCGGGTAGCACGAGGATACCATAAATGATCATTTCCAGCTTCTTTAAACTGCACTGATTGACTGAGTAAATTAACTTCTAAATGATGGTGAAATAGATAATTCAAAGGTGCGCTATCCGGTAACTCAGCTAAAGGGATAGAACTATTCACCATTGTTCTATCGGGATAATACCAAAGCAAGTTCAACTCCGGTGGTAAATCCTTTCCTGGGACAGCGCCAGCTTTAAAATCAACTCGCACATAAAAATTCAAGTGGTCTACACCATACCATAAACGCTGAACAATGCTACCATTGTGCATTGTTCCCCTTGCACCGCCCACTTCTATGCGTCCGGCTTTATCCCAATCTTGCTCATCACCTTTACCATCTATAACAGGATGAATAAAGCCTTCCGGTCTATGTTCTGCACGAGCTTCATGAACTTCTACTGGCTTGAGCAGATATGCGGGTATGGGTTCATTTAAGGCTTTGTAAATGCCATAGAGATGTTCTCGAAATAATTGGTCAAAAATCGCATCTTGGTTGGAAGAATGTCCTTCTCCAAACCACCAAAACCAGTCTGAACCCTCAGCAGCATATAAAGCTTCCCATGCTGCGGGGTTATTTTCTTCTGTGGCTTCGGGATGATTGGCTAAGACTTGTCTAGCTGCGGTGAGATAATCCCAGGCGCGGTTTTTTGCTGGATCTCCGATCCAAGTGGTAAAATTACCATCTACCCAAGAACCGCTATGGAGTTGTTCACCGGGAATGGTTGCAGTGGGTGGGTATTTTTCAATAAATTCCGAGACAGTCACAAGTTTGATATTGGGTTCATTGCTCAAACTTTCATACAATGTTTCTAGGAAGTCTTTACCGTCGTGGGGATAAAATTCCCAGCAATTTTCCCCATCTAAGGCAATTGTCACTAACCAAGGTTGATCATCGCTACTTTCTTTTTGTTTTTTACCAATTGCTTGTAAATGTCCAATTAAATCTGCTGCGGCTTTTTTCGCCGGCATTGTCCCGTAGGTAAAGCCAATTAAATCTGATAATCTATGATCACGGAAAACTATAGTTACCTCACCGGCTGGAGTTTGCAGACTATAGGGACGATATAGCAATTCCGGTTGTTGCACATTTCCCGCACCATCGCGATGGAAAAAGTGTTTTAATGACCAACCTAAAACCGCTTCATCCGAGCAAATCCACTTAAAGCCTTGTTTAATAATATACGGTAAAATTTCTGGACTAACAGATTGTTCCGAAGGCCACAAACCTCTAGGATCTTGTCCAAATCTATCTATATATAAATCCCAGGATTTTTGTAAATGTCTGGGTATATCTTCCACCCACTGAAATCGCTGCTTGGGTAATGTCATTTGCGGCACAGCTACCCGTCCTGAGTTAGTATCAGCTAAGAGGGGTAAAATCGGGTGAGTATAGGGTGTAGTGGTAACTTCCAGTTGGCCACTTTCCTGCATTTTCCGATGTTGGGGAATAATTTGACTGAGGATTTGCCGCTGCTTGGAATAAATGCGTTGGCGATCGCCTAAACTAAAATTACGTCCTTGTTCTAACCAAGCGGAAATTTCCGGGTCATGCCAAAACAAAGGATCGATCCAAGCTAAATTATGCCAAGCTAATAAATCCCCATAATCTGACAACTGCCAATTTGCTAAACACCAACTTTGTCCTTGTTCCTGTCTTTGATAATACAACTCGGCATAACGAGGATGGGGATCAATCAGAGTATGATGGTTAGCATCAAAGAAATGTTGAATAATAAACTCTTTCTGCTCACGGCTTAACTGTTCCACCGGCGTTAAACTAGCAGTTAAATAGGGGTCAAAAGCCGTACCCGCAACATAATCTTCTAATTGCAATATTAACGAAGGCACTAAATTCACCGTTTGGTGTAACTTAGGGTACTTCTCTAACAATAATACTAAATCCAAATAATCCTTAGTTCCATGTAACCGTACCCAAGGCAAGCGATATTGCTGACTAGTCACCAAAGAACTACCATTTTCAGGAGACTTGTACAACGGTTGATGTTGATGCCAGATAAACGCAACGTGCAGAGGATGAGACATAGAGTTTTTTTCAAGAATAGGGAACAGGGAAACGGGAACAGGTGACAAGTATATCTTACCAATTACCAATCACCCATTACCCATTACCAGTAATTTAGATAACTTGTACTACCTCAGAAATTTCAGGAATCTTTTCCTGGAGACGGCGTTCAATACCCATTTTCAGAGTCATTGTAGAACTAGGACAAGAACCACAAGCACCTTGCAACCGGAGTTTAACAACCGGTCCATCCAATTCTACAATTTCCACATTACCACCATCAGAGATGAGATAAGGACGCATTTCATCTAATACGGTTTCTACATTCTCTATCGTTAGTTCCATACTTTTGGACTCACTAAATTAATAAGTTGGTAATTATCCAAGTTGCTAATTATCTAGTTTAGGCTGGGAATGGATAATTGGTCACGGTTGACGGTTGCCGGTTGGTTGGGAAGATAAATATTTTCCCCCGTCCCCCTACTCCCCTCTCCTTTGCCCAAAACCAATTGTTGCAACTCTTAACGATTTATCGGCCAAATTTTCAGCTAATTATTTGGTACACTGAATTTTATACAAAATTATAATGGTTGTACGCTACACCTTGTGAGAGCATAAACATTAGCTTTCTGGTGTATTCGAGAAAAGAAAGATAAAAGAGCAAATCAAAACATGGTAGACTCCCTCAAAAAACCAGGCTTTGACGAAATCCGTCCCGGAGTTAAGTCCCCTGCTAAGGAAACCCTTTTAACACCAAGGTTTTACACAACCGATTTCGATGAAATGGCGCGGATGGATCTTTCCGTCAATGAAGAGGAATTAGAAGCTATTATTGCAGAATTCCGCGTTGACTACAACCGCCATCACTTTGTTCGGGATGCACAGTTTGAACAATCTTGGGACTCTATTGACGGAGAAACTCGCAAATTGTTCGTTGAATTTCTCGAACGTTCTTGTACAGCAGAATTTTCTGGCTTCTTATTATACAAAGAACTCGGCCGTCGCTTAAAGGATAAAAGCCCTCTTTTAGCTGAAGGCTTTAACCTGATGTCACGGGATGAAGCCCGTCATGCTGGGTTCTTGAACAAAGCTATGTCAGACTTTAATCTTTCTTTAGATTTAGGATTTTTGACCAAGAGCCGTAGTTATACCTTCTTTAAGCCCAAATTCATCTTTTACGCTACCTATCTTTCTGAAAAGATTGGTTATTGGCGCTATATCACCATTTACCGTCATTTAGAAGCCCATCCTGAAGATCGGATTTATCCAATTTTCAACTTTTTTGAAAACTGGTGTCAGGATGAAAACCGTCACGGTGATTTCTTTGATGCGGTTATGAGAGCGCAGCCACAAATGTTGAATGACTGGAAAGCCAAACTCTGGAGTCGCTTCTTCCTGTTGTCAGTATTTGCAACCATGTATCTTAACGACATTCAACGCAAAGGCTTCTATGCTTCCTTGGGTTTAGATGCGCGAGAGTACGACATCCATGTAATTAAGAAGACCAATGAAACTGCTGGTAGAGTCTTCCCAGTCATCTTGGATGTTGAGAACCCAGTGTTTTATGAACGTTTAGATGTTTGCGTCAAGAATAACGAAAAATTGACAGCAATTTCTAACTCTAATACTCCCAAATTCTGGCAATTCTTCCAAAAACTGCCTATTTATGTTTCCCATGGTTGGCAGTTATTACAACTATATCTCATGAAGCCCATTGAAACAGCTTCTACTCACGGTCAAGCTCGGTAATTGATTGTAATTGTTTATGCAGAGGTGGTTTTGTCTAAGACAGAACCACCTTTTTTACTGTTGATTTTTGAGTTATCAGGGAGCAAATTGGCAAAAATTTACATCAAATCATCAACACAATTTATCTAATACCAATTTTCTATGAAGATAGCCTCCTAAATACCCCAAGTTTGGGGGGCTTTGAAATGTTTAGCCCCCTAAATCCCCCAAGTTTGGGGGACTTTGAAATTCTTATTCTCCCAGAATTGGGGGTTAGGAGGCATCAAAACCCTATCACTGTAAACGGTAGCCTTGATAAGGGGGGGACTACAGGGGGGTAAATTATATGCAACTTTACAAAGAAATTGTATAAAGTTTATCAACTAAAGATTGACGTTTGATTTGATATTCTTCTTCTGTGACAATTCCCTCTTCAAAGATTGATTTTAACTTTACCAGTAATTGTTAATTCTATATACTGCGTGAGAATCGAAAAATTAGCATATCTACCCAAATTATCCCCAACCGTGCCAAAATGAACATAACTATTTTTGGGCATTTATAACCGATGGTTTGGCAAAAGGGGTATAAATTACAGGGTGGAAGATACATTATCGAAAAAGTCCTAGGAGAAGGTGGTTTTGGAATTACGTATCAAGCACAACATACACTTTTAAAGCAGTGGGTAGTGATAAAAACGCCGAATGAAATCCTAAAGTGCGATTCTGAATACCCCAATTATGTAAGGAGATTTATTCAAGAAGGACGCAAATTAGCACAACTTTCTCAACAACCACACCCGAATATTGTCCGTGTAACTGAATTATTTGAGGATGGTAAAACATATTGTTTAGTAATGGACTTTGTACCTGGTGAGAGTTTATTTAATTTAGTCCAAAAAAGGGGAGCATTACCAGAATTAAAAGCAGTTGAATATATCAAACAAATTGGAGAGGCTTTGATTTTTGTTCATCAACAGGGTTTAGTTCATCGGGATGCACACCCTGGTAATATTATGGTACAAAAAAATGGCAAAGCTGTTTTAATTGACTTTGGTATTGCTGGGGAAATAATGCCCCAAGATGGATATTTTACTTCTCATCATCCTGCTAATATTGCTTTTGCACCCTATGAACAAATGGGAGGAAATAGACAAGTAACGATTGATGTTTATACTCTCGCTGCTTCTTTGTATTATGCGGTTACAGGGAAACGTCCTGAAAGTTCGCTGGATAGAAAATTATATAATAAGCCGTTAATTTCTCCTAATAAATATGTTGTTGGTATTAGTGATGGGTTGAATCTGGCAATACTTAAAGGTATGAATTTAGAAGCGGAAAATCGTCCGCAATCTATGAGAGAATGGTTAAAGTTATTGCCTGATGTTGGTAATCAGGTTTATCAGGTTAGTCAAAAAATAGAACATCAAACAATTAGGACTGAGAAAACATTTCCTGTTATTGTAGGTCTTAATAATTCTCCTAATGTTAACGTAAGTAGTAAGAATATTCCTTCAGTTTGGTTAAAATTCATGAGCTTACATTTGACGATAGTTTTTTTACTATATCATCATTCAAATTATGATTATATTGTTCATCAAAATTTAGGCTCTGCTTTCTTTGCTACTTTCTTTACTAATTTAATTATAGCTTTAGCTTCAACTTTGCCTTTAGCTTTGGTACTTGCTTCAACTTTGCATTTAGCTGTGGGCTTTACTTTTATAATTTGTTCGTACTTAGTCTCTAATTATACTTTATCTTATACTGTTGTAGCTTTATGTATTGTCATATTTTTCATTATTCAATTTTATTTGGCCAACCTTTATCGTGAAATACATAAGCATTTAAGCCAATATTCTAGCAAAGATTATAAATTTTTAGTTCTAATGGGTGCATCTTCATTAGGCTTATTTTTAGGCTGGTTAATTTATCAAATATTCCCCATATTTGGACATCGCTAAACCTGCAATTTAGATCCCCGACTTCTTTGATAAATTAACATTATTTACCAAAGATTAAACTAAGAAGTCGGGGATCTTTAACTACCTGGTAACTGGATTAAAACCTTTGCTATAGGTTTCGGTAAACTTTTTCCATATTCCCTAAAGTGATATAATAGAACAATTAAAACTGCGAGGTAAATTTCTATGGTAACTCTAGCACCTACTCACAGCAATACTCATACCAATAGCGTTATCCTCCATCATATTTCTTGGAATACTTTTGAACAAATTTTATTAGAAACTGGTGGCGATCGCCATAACAGGTTTACTTATAATCAGGGAATCTTAGAAATTATGACTCCATTAATGCCCCATGAACATAATAAAAGATTGATAGAAAAAATAATTGATACTTTAGTTGAAGAATTAAATCTCAATGTCAAAAGCACTGGTTCATTAACTTGTAAAAGAGAAGATTTAGCTAGAGGTGTAGAACCTGATTCTAGTTTCTATATTCAAAATGAACCAATCATGAGAAATAAAACAAGTTTAGATTTAACTCAAGATCCCCCACCTGATTTAGTCATAGAAGTTGATTATGCTAGTTCTTCTATTGATAAACTACCGATTTATTTAGCTTTAGGTGTTCCTGAAGTTTGGCGTTATGATGAACCTGTGATGCAAATTTATAGTTTATCTGAGAATAAATATATTCCTTGCAATGGTTCACCAACCTTTGCGAATTTACCTTTAAATACAGAAGTTCCTCAGTTTTTAGCTTCTAGTTTACAAGTGGGTGAGGTGTCAATGATTAAGAATTTTCGGAGTTGGTTAAAAACACAAATTTCATGATTAAATTAAGGAGTCGGGGATCTTTAACTACTTGCGGTTAAACCAACTTCCCCCACCTCGTAACTTTATTAAAACTTCCGTTATCGCTTTCGGTAAAGTTTTTGCTGAATGTTCATAAGTCAAAGTTAAAAATTGACAACCTTTTGTTATTAACTCCTTTTGGTCAATCATTTTATGATACAATATAATCAAGTTCCAAAAATATAACTACATAAATATAAAGAATATGAACAACCTATCAATTCCAGCGCAAATATTACAGGAAGCATGGGAAAAAGGTTTACAGCAAGGTTTAACCCAAGTTGCTGTAAATATGTTACGAGAAGGTATTGATTTAGATTTTATCGTCAAACTAACTGGACTACCATTAGAAGTAGTTAAAAATTTACAAGCTGTTGATACAGATGATGATAAAAGATTGGTTAAAGAATTTTTAGAAGTGAGTGAATCATCATTAAATAAAATTTGGCTTAATCCAGAGGAAGACGAAGCATGGAAGGATCTATAGAAATTTCCTTTGTGTTACAATAAAAGTCGAATATTTCTAACTTTATTAGTAAACTATTGCCATGACAAATAAAACCATGAAAAACAAAGAATTTTATGTAGTAATTGAAAGAGATGAAGATGGTATATATATTGGTGAAGTTCCCCAACTTAAAGCCTGTTATAGTCAAGGAGAAACTATTGATGAACTCATGAAAAATATTAAAGAAGTTATTGAAATGTGTTTAGAAGAACTAGAAGAGGAATCAATAACTGAATTTATCGGTGTGCAAAAAGTAGTATTATCATGACTAAATTACCAACAATTACAGGAGAAGAACTGATTGCTGCATTAGAAAAAGCAGGTTTTTATATAGTCAGACAAAAGGGAAGTCATGTAAGCATGAAACATGAAGATAATCGAGTTGTTTCTATTCCTTCCCATAGTGGTAAAACTATCGGAAAAGGTTTATTAGTAAAAATAATTCGAGATGCAGATTTAACTAAGGATGAACTGATAGAACTTTTAAATTAATTCTTAGGGAGAATTTTCCATATTCCCTAAAGTGATATAATAGAACAATTAAAACTGCGAGGTGAATTTCTATGGTAACTCTAGCACCTACTCACAGCAACACTCACACCAATAGCGTTATCCTCCATCATATTTCTTGGAATACTTTTGAACGAATTTTAGTAGAAACAGGTGGCGATCGCCATAACAGGTTTACTTACAATCAGGGAATCTTAGAAATTATGACTCCATTAATGCCCCATGAACATAATAACCGTTTGTTACAAAATCTAATTATTGTTTTAGTTGAAGAGTTAAATCTCAATGTCAAAAGCACTGGTTCATTAACTTGCAAAAGAGAAGATTTAGCTAGAGGTGTAGAACCTGATTCTAGTTTCTATATTCAAAATGAACCAATCATGAGAAATAAAACAAGTTTAGATTTAACTCAAGATCCCCCACCTGATTTAGTCATAGAAGTTGATTATGCTAGTTCTTCTATTGATAAACTACCGATTTATTTAGCTTTAGGTGTTCCTGAAGTTTGGCGTTATGATGAACCTGTGATGCAAATTTATAGTTTATCTGAGGATAAATATATTCCTTGCAATGGTTCACCAACCTTTGCAAATTTACCTTTAAATACAGAAGTTCCTCAGTTTTTAGCTTCTAGTTTACAAGTGGGTGAAGTGTCAATGATTAAGAATTTTCGGAGTTGGTTAAAAACACAAATTTCTTGATTACATTAAGAAGTCGGGTATCTTTAACTACTTGCGATTAAACCAACTTTCCCCACCTGGTAACTGTATTAAAACTTCCGTTATCGCTTTCGGTAAAGTTTTTGCTGAATGTTCATAAGTCAAAGTTAAAAACCTATAACCTTTTGTTATCAACTCCCTTTGGTCAATCATTTCCTCTAATTGAAATTGATTGTATGCACCATTAAAAACTTCTTCACTAGCATCAGCTATAGCTTTCTCTATTATATCTTCTAAAATTAAATTTTCCCATTCATCAACATTAATATAATAGGACTTTTTGTTTTCCTTGAGGTTAATATCTTGAATTTCTACCACTGCATTTCTGATAGAAGCTGCCCAAGAATTGGTTAATCTTTGTTCAATAGCATTCTTAATTAGATGTATCAGTAAAATATTTAGGAAAGCCTTTATCTGTCGCAAAATAGCTTTTTTACTCATCCCCTCTAACTCATCAACAATAGCTAAAGCATCACTATAACGCTGTGCTAAAATACTATTTCTGAGGTCTATTAATTCCTGTGTCATATTTGTATTAACCTCAAATTAACTCGACTAAATTTAATATAGCAAAATTCAAGAATTTATTTCCTTGTATTTTCAGGACTTACGCAGAAGTTACGGAAGAATGAACCACGTTAGCAAAGCTTTCCGTAAGGATAGGATACGAAGGTAAGAGGGTTTGAGAGATATTTTGTTTGCGTAAGTCCTAATTTTATACAGGTTGTGTAATTTGATTTAAATTAATATCCTCAATCAGAGGAATATCTAACCCTAAATGTAAACATAATCACATCTAAACATCAAAAGCAGAATTTCCCTTTGCACATCCCCGCTATTGGTCGGCTTTTATTGCTCAGGGATTACAATAACATGATTTAATAGTAAAAACGAGACTGAGTAATTAAACAGATTTTTGACTTTCTATGGATATTTCACCTAATCAATCATCAACCCAATTTTTAACCCATGACGAATCTGCACAAGTTGACGCATCTTTGTTATCTTCTCCTGAGAAGTTTTTAACTAGATTGACAATTTCTTCTTTGCGGATTTTACAACATATTGCGAAGGAATATGATGTTTCTATTGAGGAATTAACAGCAAAACAAATTATTACTTGGTTTGAAATTGATGCGAAGGTTAGACGGGAGAAAGGAGTTGAAGAGGCGTTTTTGAAGTGGTAGAAAATATTTGATAAATTACCTTTTTCCTAATTTCCAATCTTCACCACCGGGTAACTCAGTTAAATAATTATCAATGATTGCGGGTAGTTCTTTAATTGAGTGATTATAAGTGAGATTTAGCAGAAATTCTGCTTGATCAATTATCTCTTGTTGGTCTACAATTTCTGCAAGTTGAAACGGACTATAAATGCCATTCATCACTTCTACACTTGCATCTCGAATAGCTACATCTATTTCATTTTCAAGATAATCATTCCACTCATCTGGGTTAATGTAATATGATATTTTGTTTTCTTTTAAATTCACATCTTCAATTTCTAAGATTGCATTTCTTATAGAAGCAGTCCAAGAATTAGTTAGTCGTTTTTCTATTTGATTTTTAATTAAATGAATTAACAGGATTTTTAAAAAAGATTTAATCTGTCTAATAATTGCTTTTTTACTCATCCCCTCTAATTCATCTACAATAGCCAAAGCATCTGTATAACGCTGTTCTAAAATACTGTTTCTGAGGTTTATTAGTTCCTGTGTCATTTTTTTATTAACCTCAAATGCCAACAACCAAGACAATTATATCATTAACTATCCTAATTAAGTGCTAACAATACATATACAAAATCGGTGCAGTTTCCCCCACACCGATTGTATAGTTTGCTTCTAGTTTTTCCCAGCATATTCCTTACGCTAATGCAGAAGCTTGGGGTTTGGCAAAAATCATTCTGCCGGCTGAGGTTTGTAATGCACTGGTGACTACAACGCGCAATTCCCCGCCGACATAAGGACTACCTTCTTCTACTACTACCATTGTGCCATCATCTAAATAGCCAATTCCCTGACTTGGTTCTTTCCCTTCTTTGAGAATTTTCAAGTCGAGATTATCACCAGGTAAATAGGTAGGACGAACTGCATTTACTAAGTCATGAACGTTTAAAACGGGGACTTTTTGTACACTAGCAACTTTGGATAGGTTGTAATCATTTGTTAATAATGTACCATTGATTTCTTGAGCAAAACGGACTAATTTAGCATCAACGGTGGCAGTATCTTCATACTCTACAGGATTAATTAAAATCCGTTCGGGGTAAGTTTCTCGAATGCGGTTGAGAATTTCTAGTCCTCTTCTCCCTCTTACCCGTTTTTGGTCTTTACTAGCATCAGCAACTTGTTGTAACTCTTGTAAGACAAATTGGGGGACAAGAATTAACCCTTCTAAAAATCCTGTTTCTAGTAATGTTTCAATTCGGCCATCTATAATACAGCTAGTATCTAAAACTTTGGTGTTGGCAGGTTTGAGAGTTCCTTCTACTACCATACTTTCCACAGTATTGGGGTTGATTAATCTTAACAAACCCCGTCCGTGGGTGTCTGCTAAGTTCATACCTGTGACAGAGAGGATAATACTGCCCACAACGGCTACAAGGGGTTTAATAAAACCGAAATCTGGGGGAATGGGTAATAAAAATAGCGGGGCTAACATTAAATTGGCGAGTAATAGCCCAATCACTAAGCCAATGGCACGGGTTAAAATGACTTCTAGGGGCATTTCCCGGACTTGTGATTCTAGACGACGGTATGTAGTCTGGAAACTTAGCCCCACTGCACCACCGATAATGGCGGCAAAAACGGCGAAAACTAAGCGTAATGCATCTAAGTCGCTGACTCCATTAAGAGTACCTGGGGGGAGTAAGTCGGTGCTGAAATAACCTATCCCCGATGCTGCCAAAATAAATGAAAGAATAATAATGACATCCAGCATGGTTATGTTGTGTTCCTACAACGGTATTTATGTGATGAAGTAAAGTATGCTTGATTAGCTCCTTTTTGATCATGGAATAATATTAGCTGCTTGGGCAGACAGAATATGCAAACATTATAGCCAAAGGGCTTTGACCACATATTATTTTTATTTTTAGGGAAAAAGGATAAAAATTTGTAAATCAACTCCTCATGTTCATTATTTTTAACAGTCAACTTAAATTAACTATTTCTAGGCATGAGTCAACAAGATATTGGTTGGGGAGTTCCCCGTTCTGCTTACGTGCATATTCCCTTTTGTCGGCGACGGTGTTTTTATTGCGATTTTCCAGTTTTTGTGGTGGGCGATAGCTCACGGGGTGAAAATTCTGGGACAATTGCCGAATATGTTAAAGTTTTATGTCAAGAAATCAGAATTGCACCAATTTATGATCAACCTTTAGAAACAATTTTTTTTGGTGGTGGTACTCCTTCCCTATTATCCCCAGAACAGTTGCAATGTATATTAACAACCTTAGAACAGCGATTTGGCATTGCTTCTAGGGTGGAAATTTCCATGGAAATCGACCCAGGAACGTTTGATTTAGCACATATAACTGGTTATCGCAACTTAGGAGTAAATCGCGTCAGCTTGGGTGTTCAAGCCTTCCAAGAAGAATTGTTAAAAGCTGCGGGGCGATCGCATTCACTTGTAGATATTTTTACAGCTATAGAGTTAATTCACAAGGTCGAGATTCCCGAATTTAGCTTAGACTTGATTTCTGGCTTACCGCATCAGTCCTTGGAACAGTGGCAAGATTCCTTAAACCAAGCTATTGCAGCCATACCAACTCATATTTCCATCTATGACCTGACCATTGAACCGGGAACAGTCTTCAATCGTTATTACAAACCGGGAGATCATCCTTTACCCACAGATGAAACAACGGTAAAAATGTATCAAATGGGGCAAAAAACTTTAACTGATGCAGGTTACGAACATTATGAAATTTCCAACTATGCCCAACCAAGACATCAATGCCAGCATAATCGAGTTTATTGGCAAAATCGCCCCTATTATGGTTTTGGCATGGGTGCAGCCAGTTATATTGATGGTAAACGCTTTACCCGTCCCCGCAAAACCCAGGAATATTATCAATGGTTAAAAAATGGCGCTGTCATTGACTGTCCAGTTACTCCTGGGGAGGATGTATTATTAGAAACTTTAATGCTAGGTTTACGGTTAGCCGAAGGTGTGAGTATAAATTCCTTAACGGCAACTTTTGGCAACCATCAAGTAGAGAAAATTCAAAGCTGTTTGCAGCCATATTTAGAAACAGGTTGGGTACAAATTATCGGCGATAGGTTACGTTTTAGCGATCCCGATGGTTTTGTATTTTCTAATGTGATGTTGACAAAGTTGTTTGAAAAGTTGGGAACATGAGAGTTTCTACCAACGCCCAAAAATAGAGTATGCTAATGTAAGGATTCAGAATATTCTACAATCCTTCTGGATGCAGTTACTTACCTAAACCATCATATCTGTTTGGGTCTTTTTTCTCCTTTTTGTCCTTGGGGTCTTTTTTAGGCTTTTTAGCTTCTTTATTACCTTTTTTTTCCTTAGATATCAGCTTTACCCAATGAGGTTGACTTATCAAAGTTTCCACATTCTGCTATTAGTAAATCAGGCTGTAGCTTACCTGATACCCTTTAGAAACAGAAAGGAAACTATTGTCCATTTATGCTACTAGTTACTATTATACATTGTCATTTATTTTTGTTAGAGATTTAATTGAATATTACACAAAACCTATCTATAGTATCATATTTGATAACTAATTAGGTAATAATTACATGACTACACCAGTAGATATTCTGATTCTTTCCAATGGTCCAGGAGAAGTGACAACTTGGGTGCGTCCTGTTGTCAAAGCGTTGAGAGAACAATTAGGACATGATGTTTATCAAGTGAGAATTTCTGTTATTTTATCACCTTGTCCTCATGGGACTGGAAAAGAATCTGCTATAGCTAAATCTTATTCAGAGGTTGATAGAGTTCAAGCAGCAGAACATTTTTGGCAATTTTTATTGTGGGGAAAAACCGCCGAAAATTGGGAATGGAGAAATCAAGGTGTGGTAATATTCCTGGGTGGAGATCAGGTTTTTCCAGTAATTATTAGCAAAAAATTAGGATATAAAACTGTAGTTTATGCAGAATGGGAAGCACGTTGGCATAGTTTTATAGATAAGTTTGCTATCATGAAATCGGAAGTTGCTAAAAATGTTTCTCCTGAATATGCTGATAAATTCTCTATTGTCGGTGATTTAATGTTAGAAGCAGCAGCAGAGGAAATAACGCCTAAAATTCAAAATTCAAAATCCCAAGCTGCATTAATTGGACTTTTACCAGGTTCAAAACCAGCTAAGTTAACTCAAGGTGTACCTTTAATATTAGCAATTGCTGAATATATCCATAGTCAAAAACCAGAAATTCAATTTTTTATTCCCGTTGCACCAACTTTAAATTTACCAACTTTAGCAAGTTTTGCTAATCCTGAAAATAACCAGTTTACCAAAGCTTTTGGTTTTCAAGGTGCATCTTTAATAGATAATTATTTAATTACTTCCACAGGTTTTAAAGTGGAATTAAAACAAGAAAATCCTGCTTATTATTTATTATCACAATGTGATATCTGCTTAACTACAGTTGGGGCAAATACAGCAGAGTTAGGGGCTTTAGGTGTACCCATGATTGTACTATTGCCCACTCAACAATTAGATGCAATGCGTTCCTGGGATGGTTTACCAGGTTTATTAGCCAATCTACCATTGATAGGTACATCTTTTGCGAAAATAATTAATTGGTGGTTTCTCAGAAATAAAGGTTTATTGGCTTGGCCAAATATTTGGGCAAAATCAGAAATTGTGCCGGAATTAGTAGGGAATTTGCAACCAGCAGAAGTAGGAGAAATGGTTTTGGATTTGTTAAAAAATCCAGATAAATTAGCAGCAATAAAAGATAATTTACGCCGTGTTAGGGGTGAAGGTGGTGCAGCACAAAAGTTAGCGATTTTGGTAAAAGAACAGTTAGCAGGTGACAGGTGACAGTCATAAAAGCCTTTCAGTGTCTAAGTTTTAGTTTTGCTTTATGTCTTAACGGTATTGTCTACGGCTATAAAACTATAAAATCAGATCACCGACTTCTTTGAGAAGTCCGGGATCTATATCTATTGTGAATTACGTTATCACTTCAAAGGAATGAACCTCTAAAACAGAACCAATCATGGCTATTGTCATCAAATCTTCTCGAACTTTTCCTGTAATTTTTGCTTTTTGTCCTGATTTGAGTAGGCTTTTATCAGAACTTTTGGGGATTTCGTAAGTTACGCCTTCATCTGTGACAAAAGCCCAAGCACCAAGACCAATATTGCGACGTTCGATAGTACCAGTTACTGTAATATTCATTTTGGTTAAGTTTTATTAATTTTATTGACGTTGCTGATTAAGAGTATGATTTTATTTCACGCAGAGGCGCAGAGTCTCAGAGAGTAAAAGTTTCATTTTTTTGATTTTTCAATTTCATATCTTAATTCAGCAACGCCGTAAGAGGTAATAGGCAAGAAGAAGCAATTTACCAATTACCAATTACCTATTTGTCATTTTTCAATGATAACCGAGCTAGTCCGTAACAAAGTAAAGCGTTGACGAGGAGGAAAATTCGGGATAGGTTGCTATTTCCTAAACCCCAAATAGCGGGGTCGTAAATCGCGCTAACTGTGAGGAAAGCTGTCATCCCTAAACTTGAACCAATGGCAAACCATTTCCAACTAGGATGTCCTAATAATAAAGATATTAAAACAAAGGGAATTAAAACACTAGCAAAAAGGGGATTTAATGGGTCTGTTCCCTGTAAAGTGTTACCGAGTTCACCGATAGAACTGCCTAAAAGTCGCAAAGGCCATTGGGGAAGATCATAGATATAGATGCCTTTGAGGAAGAATAAACCGGAACTACCGAAAATTAAACCGCCGGATAATGACCAACTCCAAGCAAAGGGGAAGTAAACCCGTAAGAACCAAGCTAGGAGATAAGAACCGATCACCATTAATATTTTGGGAACCAAAGCGATCGCCCCGCCATCTATCCAAAAGCCAGGATTAAGATAGCCGTTTTCTCGCAACCACCGAAAAAAGTCAGGAACACTAATGATACCATCGCTGGCTAATTTAACCGCAGCTTCGGCATTGAGTTGTCCCGCCCCATAATAGTTTAAACCGTCGTCTTGAATGACTCTGGCTGACTGTTGCAAAACCTGTAAAATTTCGTCGGGTTCTTTAATTCCCAAGGCTTTAACTAAGGCTGCTACACCCGCAACGTGGGGAGAAGCCATACTTGTTCCTTGGAGTCCGAGAAATACACCTTCCCCATCTTCGTTAATAGTTTCTTGGAGAATAGCCCCGCTTTCACTGCCACCAGGGGCGGAAATATCCACACCTGCACCATAGTTAGAATAGGATGCTCTTTCTCCGTCTGGACCAAAAGCCGAAACGCCGATAACATGATCATAACGGGCGGGGTAGCTAACGCCGTTGGTATTTTCATTCCCAGCAGCAGCTATGATTGTTACACCTTTTTTATAGGCATAATTAACAGCATCTTGCATAAGTTGGCTTGCACCACCACCGCCTAAACTCATGTTAATAATGTCTGCACCATTATCAGCAGCAAATTTGATAGCTTCGGCAATATCGGCTACTGTTCCTGCACCGTCAGCATTTAATACTTTTAAAGGCATGAGGTTAGCTTCATAGGCAACCCCTGCCACACCATAGGCGTTATTGGTAGCTTGGGCAACTGTACCAGCGACGTGAGTTCCATGGCCGTTATCATCTTTGGCTACTTCTGTATCGTTGACAAAATCATAGCCTTTGACAAATTTGGTTTCATGTAAATCTCGGACTTTGGTAATACCAGTATCAATGACGGCAACAGTAATACCACTGCCCTTACTGCGATTCCATGCTGCTTCTATACCGATTTTGTGCAAATTCCACTGTTTGCTATAATACTGATCATTTGGGCCAGTTAACGAAGCATTGGGTTCTTCATTTTGGGGTGCTAATAGTTCACCTAACCAAGTGGGTTTCCCTTGGGGGACAATTTTATAAATGTAATTGGGTTCAATGAATTCTGTGGCTTTAGCAAAGGGAGATTTTCTTAACTCTGTCAGTCGTTGGCGATAGCTTCGCTCGCCAGAGCCACCGCCTTTGATAATATAAACATGATCCGCCGCCGAGTATTTATTATCTAGTTGGGGAGTAACATGATATTGTTGAGCGATCGCTTGTAAGTTCTCCTGAATAACGTTTTCTGCTACATCTTCCCGAAAATCGAGCAAAATTGTCTCAAACTCACCTTTAGCTGCTAGTCCCTGAAAATTCAGAAACCCCCACACCGCAGCAGTCAGTCCGATGACAAACAAGCACAATAATATAAGTTTTTTCATATCCACTGATACCGCTTTTTGTCAGTTTGTTCACTACGATAACTTATCTGATGGTATTTTTGGGAAAATCTAGACTAGAGTAGGTGTTTTTTATGAAATTGAACGCATATGAACGCAGATGATGTTTTTTCCATGCCAGATGATGTAAAATTGATCTTACGTAAATTACATTAATCCTAACGGTTATAGTTGAGATTAATAATTATCACAATTACACAAATCATAGTTATAATTATGGAACGTGGTCTTTTATGGTTGCCTCTATTAGTGGCATTTTTCTGGTTAGCGTGGCAAGGTTCACAGGAATATCAAAAACTTGAAGCTTATCGTCTTTGGGCAGAACAATTTGAACGTGCTAAATATGATATTTATGCAGTATTAGGTCAAAAGGGTAAGGATATTACTTGGGGAAAACCTACAACCAAGGGACCAATTAATTTAGAAACTTTTTCTTTATTAGATGTTCAAGAAATTCGCTTTTTGGTCAATGGTAATGCAGTAGATATAGAAAATCCTCCCCAAAAAGGTCGGCAAATTGAATTAGAGTTTTTATTGACTAATCAATCCATTCGTGTACCGTTTACGGAAGTTCCCCTGGCGGCAAAATGGGGTAAGTTTTTGCAGGAGACATGGAAGAGTTTACAGATTGAATCACAGTGAAGAATCAGGAAGCTATAAAGCTCAATAATGTCTAGGAATATGGGAGTTAATTATTATGCGAATTCAGCAAATTTCCGTTAGCGGTTTATTTGGAATTTTTGATCATGTAATTCCGTTGAATAGGTAGTTTTAGCAATTGTTGATGCAGATTTTGATCGTCTGCAAAATACACCAAATAAAAGTCCTAATTTACTTCTCACCGACACTCATGATCTAGAAACTATGTTAATACAGTCACCTGCTTTGCAAAAAGTAGTTCGTGAATTTGGTTCTGAAGAAAAAATTACCCAGTTGAATCGAGATATTAGATAAGTATTAATTTCCGTTGGTATTACAATTGGTTATTTACGTTATATTTCTCAGTCTGATGAATTAAATCTTACTTTTGAAGGGATAACTTTTAGCAAATTTATTGATGAAAAAAATTGGCAATTTAATCAATTAAAACTAATTCAAGAACTCAAGAATAAATCTCAAGCTTTTTACTTAAAAGATGAAGATTTAGAGAAACGACTAATTACCGAAAAAAGCAATAATCATGATCCTTGGCAAGTCTGCTGTGGTCATGATTTAGTAGAAGTCTTATCACTTGGTTTACGCAAAGCTATTGGAACTAATAAAACGGCTGATGTTGAAGCAAATAGTCTTGAACGTAATTTACGACTTGCTTATGAAGTGGCTTATTTTTATCAAACTCACCTATACTTGGAAATTCGTAAATGGGAAACCAATCATCAGCCATTTCATATTTTAGAGATTATTGAATAAATATAGTGCAAGAGTCAGATCCCCGACTTCTTTAAGAAGTTGGGGATCTTGTTTATATTAAGAAATCATCCTATCCTAGCAAGGTCAATTTCCTACCAAGGGTGCATTTAAGGTTTTCTCAATGCGATCGCGTGTTTCTAATAAGAAAGCCTGAGTATATTCGTCTTGAGAATTTGCTGTTCTTAACTTACTATTTAATTGCTTGAGTTTATACCAAGCCAAAGTACGGGCATCTTCGGGAACAGATTCTTTTCTTAATACCATCTCCATCAGTATTTCTATGTATTCCCTTTGCAAACCCCGACGCAAACTAGAAATTTTTAATTGATCTTTGGGTTGAAATACTTCCGACCAAATCCCAGTTTGCAAGGTGTCAAATAATTCTGGTAATGTCATGGCTTTACCTGATGGACTTTTTAATTCTAAATCCTTGAGACGAGTTAAGCGATCGCGTCCTAATAAATCTCGCAATACTACACTCTGAACTAACAAAACTAAATCATGGATGGGATAATCTAACCTTCCTACTTGAATACTCGTCCCCCAATGTAACCAACGGGAAGGTACTAATTTATTCAGTAATTCTGGGGGAAAATTCAGCGCTTCCTCAGCAAATACATACTTTTGCATCATCATTAATGCTTGTCGCTGTTCTTCAACGGGTACAGGTACAAATGGTAATTGTCCCTTAGCGTTATTTGGTTGCACTCGGTAAAAAGACTGACCACCAACATATTTGCTGGTATAGTATAAATTTTGCAAATAATTTCTTAATATGGTATTAAACCGCTCCTCAACATCGCTATAACTTTCATTCGCTAAAGGATAACCTGTATTGAGTCTTGCCCACATCCGCCGAGAATTATCTAGTTGTGATTGAGCATAAGCTAGTACATTACTGCTATGATCCCAAGCATTCACCGTTGGATCACTATTAGATACATCCTCATCAGGAGCATAACTTAATTCCCCTTGGTTAGATCTTGCCGCAATTGCCGCTAAAAATGACTTTTCCCCCATAGTAGTTGTAGACTGACTGGGACTATAACCATATTCAATTGCCCATTCATCATAGGGGCCGACCCGATGGGGAAAATAAGCTCTCTGTTTAAGTCCATCTCGGGCAATATTAGGGGGAAGATAATCCATTACAGATGTTGTAATTCCTTTAGTGGAGGTAACTTCTGGATTATTCATTTCCGCTGGGGAAAGTAGGGTACTACCCCGGAAATTATGACGCAAACCTAAAGTATGACCAACTTCATGGGCAATAATTAACCGTAAATATTGATGGATATAATCTTTTATTTGCTCTGGAGTTGGTGTAGTATTTCCTAACATTGACATTGCTAAAGAACCAAAAGCAAACTGATGAGATGCTCCCATTCCGTAGCACAAATCATATTTTATAGCTAGTTTTGATAACTTCTGCCATGATTTGCTAGATTTTTGATTATCTGGACTGCACAACTGCTCATTATTAATTAAGCTGAATAAAGAAGCCCGAGTTTGTGTATTTTCAGGTCGCACCATTTGCCGATAATCATTTTTTAATAACCTGACAAAACTACCATCAACGAGAATATCTGCGTCTAATATTTCCCCGGTTAAGGGATTAACACGGGATGGACCCATGGCAAAAAATCCATCTACAGTATTAATCCAACGGATGGTATTATAGCGAATATCTGCCGGGTCCCAGGTGGCATTATCAGGCATTTGTTGAACTTGAATAGCATCTTTAAATCCTGCTTTCAAAAAAGGTTGATTCCACATTAAAATCCCCTCTTTAATAGCATCACGATATTCTAGGGGGACGGCATTATCAACCCAAAAAACAATTGGCTTTTTCGGTGGAGAAATGGCAGCTTGAGGATCTTGTTTCTCTAAATTCCAGCGATTAATATACCTCACGAAAGGATCTCTTTGATCATCTTGGGATAAATTTTGATAAGCGGTGACAAAATAACCTACTCTGTCATCAGCTAATCGAGGTTGATATTTTGTTTTGGGCAATTCCGAGAGGCTATAATGTACTTTTAAGGTAAAACCACGACCATCAGGTAAGACATCAAAACTATTCTGTGGAGAACCTCCAGTGTTAAAATTAAAAATAGACTGAACTTCTAAATTTTGGGGAAAAACTTTCGCATTGCCCAAATAAGCTTGTTCAGGACTAGCGGTTATTTCTAAATTAGTAGTTAGTCCGGCTAAATCTGTGAGAAATAAATCATCTAAGTCAATGAGAATGCTTTTTTTCTGTCCATTAATACTTTTGATGGGAATAGTATAAAGCACAGAATCACTGAATGATCTTGCTATTGATCTAGCTTGGGGATCTCCGCTCTTGGTGCGAAAATTAACATTTCTAACCACAAATTGGAGTTGATTATCTACTTTTTGAAAGTAAAATAGAAAATCTTGTAGTGGCATTCCACTATAAATACCTCTTTGACCAATTCCTGATTCTAGAGTAGAGGTGGCTAGGAAATTTTTTTGCAGTTGTTCGGGTTGAATTTCTAGATAGATTTTCTTTTTGTTTTTATGGCGATAAATAGTAAAAATTCCTGATGTTGTTTCCGTGTCTTTGGTAACATCTGCAAAGTCTTCTAATTCATCTTCTCTAGACTGTCGAGGTTGGGGTTCTGATTTGGGTTTGGAGGTATCTACTGGTTTATTAACCATCAAAAATGGCTGTTTACCAACCTGCTTTAAATCCTTAAATACCCAAATAAAACTTTCTTGTTTGACTCGATTACTCCCATCAATAACTGCTATTTTGGAAGTTGGTAGGTTTAACCTTTGAGAAAATTGATCAAGTTGCGTATTTGCTGGTTTCGTTGGTACTGAATGAGGATTATTGTTGGTTAATATTTCCGCTTTAGCATTAGCAATACCCAAAAATAGACTATTAAAAAAAATGATAAATAAAACAAATTGATTCATTCTTGATATTCCTATATTTCTTGGTGGGAGACGCAAATAGTTGATCTGGGCAGGTCGTAAGAAGTTGAAGCTGGGGAATAATTGATATTAATTAATGATTTAAACGTAATCTGAGCATATCATGTTGTTTTTATTTCGGATTGTAACTTTTTTGTATATAAGTTACATTTCGTTAAAAAACAATTAGATGCGTTTTCCCTGAACATTTACCGATTTCAAACATGACTGTTATATCTAAATCTGTGCCACTTAATTTTTATATCCAAGGTGAAGGATTTCCAATTCTAGGATTACATGGTCATCCTGGTTCTGGTCGTAGTCTCTCCATCTTTACTGATCATTTATCCCAGCGTTATCAAACTATTGCCCCAGATTTGCGCGGTTATGGCAAAAGTCGGTTTCAGGGCAAATTTGAGATGCAAGACCATTTAGATGATATAGAAGCCCTACTAGACCGGTTAAACATAGAAAAATGCCTCGTATTAGGATGGTCACTAGGAGGAATTTTAGCTATGGAACTGGCAATGCGTCTACCGCAACGGGTAACAGGTTTGATTTTAGTTGCTACGGCGGCCAGACCTTGGGGTAATCATCCCCACATTTCTTGGCAAGATAATGTTTATACAGGTATTGCAGGGATACTGAACTATATCAAACCCAGTTGGCAATGGAATATTGACACTTTCGGCAAGCGATCGCTTTTTCGCTACCTAATTCAACAACACACAGCCACAGCTTACGGTTACATCGCTAGGGATGCTGTACCAGCCTACTTACAAACCTCCTCAGCAGCTACTAATGCCCTCTACAGTGCCATTAGAGCAGGTTACAACCGCACTTCTGCCATTTCTCAGATTCAGTGTCCTAGTTTAGTGCTTGCTGGTGAACAAGACCGACATATTACCGCTAATGCTAGTTTGGAAACAGCCCAACACCTAAAAAACTCTCAATGGCAATGTTACCCCAATACTGCCCACCTTTTCCCTTGGGAAATACCGCAACAATTGTTAGCAGATATTGATAATTGGTTGGCAACTAATTTTAACGATTAGAAATCACCTCTACACAAACATAACCCACCGACGTGGGTTAAAAACTCTTGATTTATTAATCCAATTCCTGAATTAAGACATAAGGTTCAACGATGAGGGCATTAAATCGTTTAGTGCGGTTAAGATTCCATTCTCCCACCTGATCTATTGTGGGTTTTGCCAATAATTGTTCATTTATCCAACGTTGCACTGAAGGAATATTATCACCAGCGATCGCTTCTCCCACATCTAATAAATCCAAATTCTTTGCTACCACAATTACTCCATCTTTTTGCACATGGGGAATTAGCCACTCCCATTCTGCTTCATCGAGATTTTGCCGTAGTTTTTCCCGTAAATCTGACATAATTCCCCATTTTTTGGTTATTAGTTTGATTTTACAATATCAGAAGGTAATTTTTTATGCGGTGTTAATTTTTTTTTTAACTAACCACAGAGGCACAGAGGACACAGAGGTGAAGAGGGGAGAAATGTTTATATGTCTTTTAGAATTGTTATATTTCTATTAAATGTTCAGGAGGTAATAAATCAAGAAACTGACTTTTTGTTTTATCAAAGTTTTTATTATCTTTGAGAAACCGGGAGATAAATAACTGTTTTTTAGCTCTAGTTAAAGCTACATAAAATAACCGCTTTTCTTCTTCGAGTTTATTATCTCTTAAACTGAAATAACTAGGAAATTCTTCTTCACACATACCTGCGATAAAAATATGATCAAATTCTAAACCTTTGGATTGATGAATTGTGATAATTAAAACCTGATTATTCTCTTGAGAAATTTGATCTAAATTTTTCGCTAAAGCTGTATATTCGATAATATTTCTTAATGCTGTATCAGGATGTAATTCTAAATTATCCTGTTGTTGGAAAATCTTTATTAATCTTTTCAGATTTTCTAACCTATGTGGTTCATGATATTCATAATAATCATATAAACCAGACTCAATTAAAATATTACCTAATAAATCTGCTGGACGTAATTTTTGGCTGGCATTTTTCCAACTGTGAATATCATTAGCTAAAGGTTCAAATTCTTCTCCATAACGATAAACTAAAGCTTGACGATAATCAGCACGATGTTTAATTAAAGGTATGAGAATTGCTAATAATTCCACAGTTGTACGAGTATCATCAAGAGCGCGATGATTGGGTAATTGATGCAAGTTTAATTTCTTAGCTAAATTTTCTAAACTATAACTATCTGCCTTGATAAATCGTTTTGCTAAATCCCATGTATCTCCCCATTGAAATTGAGGAATTGATAAACCTAGTTTTTGAGCATCAGCTATGATCATTTTAATGTCAAAACCGAGGTTATGTCCAACTAAAAAAGCATCTTTGATAAATACTAAAAACTCTGTAAATACATCAATGTCATTTCTCCCATTTTTTGCTAAAAATTCATCACTATAACCATGTATTTCTTGCGAATCTCCCACGGTCACAGTATTTTTAATATAAGTATGAAATTCTGATTTTATTTGACCATTAGTTAATTTAATAGCAGCAATTTCAATTACTTGATCTTTACCTGTTATCAAACCTGTAGTTTCCACGTCAAAAACCACTATTGTTCCTGAATCATAAGCAGTAATTAAATTACTAAAAGGATCACCATCACCAAAAGTTTGTGTTGCACCCATATCGGTTAATTTAAAACCACAAACTTCACCTTCTTTAATCACATTATTAATAGTAATATTACCAATTCCCCGACTAGGACGGAGTAACATTCTCAGCATTGAACCCGTATCAAAAGGATTGATAATTAAACGTAAATAAGCGAGAGCATCTTTAATTTCTTGACGCATAAAAAATTGATGCTGCTCAACTGTGATGCAGGGAATATTTGATTTTTCTAAGATTTTACTAATAAAATCAATGCGTTTATGGGTGCGCGTTAAAACAGCAACTCGATTATATAAAAAATCAGGATTATTTTCAGCTAAATTTTTAATTTGTTGAGCAATCCATAATCCCTCATCATCTTCATTTTTGGCTGTATAAACAGGGATTAATTCGCCATTTTCACAATTAGGTGCAGGAGTTATTTTTGTATATCGTGTTTCAAAGGAATCAGCAAAACTAGAAGCGGTATTTAATAAAGTTTTCGTAGCGCGATAATTCCACACTAGAGAATATTCTTGAGGTTGAAAATCTTGTTTAAACTCACTAACAACTTGTTCAGGTTCAGAACCTCTCCATTCATAAATAGTCTGATCTAAATCTCCAATGATGGCAATATTACCAGTTCTAGCAGCTAAAGTTCTGACAATTTCGTATTCTGTTAAATGAGTATCTTGAACTTCATCAACTTGAATAAAATCAAACCGATTTTTCCATCTTTGTCTGATTTCTGGACAGGAATAAAATAGACAACGCACATAAAAAATTAAATCAGCAAAGTCTAAACCATGACGTTCTTGCAAAATAGTTTGATACTTACTCGCTAATCTTGCATCACGCATTCCTAAAGGTAAAAATAATTGCTCTAAAGGATAATTAGGAGATAGTTGTAAATGACTAGCTTTAGTTTTACAATCAGATATTTGTGAGAATTTTTGTTGAATATCTTTATCTTTACTTAATCCAAAAATCTCCTTAATTAATCCTAAACAGTCGGTGTCATCATAAACTACAAAATCTGCTGGTAAACCAATATTTTTAGCTTCTATTTTCAGGATATAAGTACATAAACTATGAAAAGTTTTAGTTGTAATATAGCGGAATTTTTGAGGACACATTTGTGCTAACCGTTCCTTCATTTCCTTTGCTGCACGGTTAGTAAAAGTGAGACAAAGGATTTTTTCGGGAGGAATACCTTGTTTAATTGCGTTGACAACTCTTGATGATAAAACGCGGGTTTTACCAGTTCCCACGGGAGCTAATATTAATAATGCTCCTTGGATGTGGTTGATGATTTTTAGTTGTTCGGGGTTGGGTTGGTTTTGTGACATGGAGAGGATGATGTTTTTTAAGAAGTCGCGGATCTTAATTTACTCTTTTTTAAATCATGAATATAATTCAACTGATTAATATATTTTCTCTATGGTATAGAAGATAGTCTTGATTGATTTTATATTTTTTTGGAAGTGCTGCTTGTCTACCTTGTACATCTTCTAATATTTTTTGTAAAGGTTGACTAAAACTTCTATATTCAGGTGTAATAATAACTTTCAATGAATCACTAAAACTAATAAATCCGTGATCAAATAAGTTATCATAAGTTACTGAAAGACATACACCATTAGAAGGGTCTAATCTACTATCTATTCTATGCGACCAGGGGATAATGTGACTTGCTCTCAACATAACTGATTCAGAAATTGAAGTAATGCAGCATTTTTCTTGAAAGTTTTGAAGTACCTTTTTTCTAAAAACAGATTGTTTCTGTCTTGCATTTATCTCTATTTTACGATTTTCAATAGAGTAATCATTAAATTCATCTTCAGATAAATTAAATTCTAACTGCAAGGATCTTTCTTCATTACCTAGACATATAAAACTCGGATTTCCATAAAAAAAACTGATATCTTTAAGAATCTTACACGTCCTTAACCTCAAGGTATGTCCTATTATATTTCCTACCCATCTTACTGTTCCTACTTTATCATTAGATAGATATTTCTCTAGAAATAAGTCTTGAACATAAATAAAAGGAATTGCATAAAAATCACCCTCTTGGTTCTCTGAACCGGCGATTATGAGACAAAAATTATTCCCAAATTTATCTCTATAACGTTGTAATTTATTGTAATAAAAATCAAACCAATAATTGACTTTTGGATCAGCTTTACGAAAATAATTTTTTTGTTCTATCCATTGGCGATTTTTTAAGGCTATATTTATCATTATCAAAAAGTTGGGTTTTTCTCAATGTAACCTACGATTTTAAGAAGAATGACGTTTTAATAAAGCATCTAGCAAGGATGATGAAGCTCGAAAACTGGTTTTTCGTAAACGACTAATTACATCGGGTAAATTAATTAAACTATGATAAGCTGCTTGATCTAAAACTCCTAGTAAACCAGTAACTTTTAAACCGCGATAGCTGGCAATTTTTCGTCCTAGTCCATCATCAATAATAATTAAATTGGCATTTTCTTTTTCTGCTAAAAGAATAGCTGCTGTTTCTCCCGGATCTAAAACTTCTAAATCTTGACTCCCAGAAATATCAATATTTCTAATAATTAACCAACCAGGAGGATCATTAATCCAACTTTGAACTACAATTGGTGATTCTTCATGCAATAACTCATCTTGAACTATTTTGGGAATTAATACTTGATGATAAAGTTGAGTTAGGATTTGAATTTCACCAATTAACAACAAATAACAAAGGGGAGAAGTATCAGATACAACTAACATTTTTTAAAAAATTCCTGATTCTTGTAATTGTTGATGGGTTTGGTGATCTTCTTCTAAATCCATTGCATTATAAGCTAATTCAATACCTTGTGATCGCAAAAAATTATCTACCTCTAATCGAGTTTTCATACCCAATAATTCTCTTAATTTACCCACACTAATTAAACCTTGACGATAGGCTTCAACTGCGATCATTTCCATGATTCTACTATCTAAATTACCCCACTTTTCTGTTAGGGAATGAGCTACAGCATCCGGTAAAACAATAGAAATTTGCATATTCTTTCTCAGGTTATAAATTACTTTGATAATTTTAGCATATTTCTCAACACAATGACAAAAAATACATTAGTGAAACTTAACATTGCCGATAATATCTAAATTGCTGATATTGGGTTACGCTTCGCTTAACCTAACCTATGAATCAATATGGTGCGTTACGTTACTACTAACGCACCCTACTAGCTTTCAATCCTATCAACTGCTATATTAGTTATATTAATACATGAGGGCAAGTTATGGCTTTTCCCACAGATTTAGAGATAAACCTGCCATATCTTTATGAAGAAGATAATGAAAAATGGCTACAAATCACAATTAAACTGTTAAAAGAAAAAAGATTAACAGAATTAGATTTAGATAATTTAATTGAGGAGTTGGAGTTATTGGGGCGTAGAGATAAATTAGCCGTAGAAAGTTTATTAGAACAAATTATTAGACATTTACTACTTTTGCAATATTGGACTGTAGAATCAGGCTATAATGCTAATCATTGGAAGGCAGAAATTATGAGTTTTAGAAATCAATTGCAGGATTATCTAACTACAAATTTACGTAACTATTGCGATGATAATTTAGAGAAAGTTTATCAAAAAGCCTTAAAGTATGTCAATCAAAAAACTGGATTTTCAGTAACTTTTCCGCCTGAATGTCCTTACACTTTATCACAATTACTAGATATTAATTGGTTGCTATAACCATTTTCCTATCACTATAAACTTGAAAATTTATTTAATTATTGCCAATGTCATACAGTCAATTTACTTTAGAACAAATTAAATCAGATTTTGGCATCACCCTTTCTGAAAAAGTGGGATTTTTTGCCCAAGTTCCCGAACGTAAATATAGTCAATTGCTGGACGAAACTTTGGAATATAATATTCCCTTAGCTTTATCTATTAACTCTGAAAAATCCCGTTCAGAGATGATAGTTACACCTATCTTGATTGAAGTGAGAAAACAATTAAATAATCAAATTAGTTTATTTTCAGGTAAAGATTTTAATGTAGATGCTCAAAAAGGTTTAACTGGATTTTGTGATTTTCTGATTAGTAAATCTAATGAACAATTAATTATAGAATCACCTATTATTACCTTGGTAGAAGCTAAAAATGATAATATAGAATCTGGTTTAGCTCAATGTATGGCGGAAATGATTGCCGCTCAATTATTTAACCAACGACAAAATCAAGAAATTAAAAGAATTTATGGAGTGATTACTACAGGAAGTATCTGGAAATTTATGCAATTAGAAGCAACCACAATTACTATTGATTTGAATGAATATTTTCTGGTAAATGTAGATAAAATAATTGGTATTCTCATACATTTTATAGAGTCTACTAATAATTAGAGTTTTTGATTCATTTTTGATAATTGTAGGACTTACGTACCAAGTAATCAAAAACCTGATTGTTTACTAGGGGTAATTCATGAATTACCCCTACTTTCGTGATGTTTTGCCTAAGTCCTGAATTAATGAAAAAATTTTGCTTATAAAGGATTTTCCCTACAAACAAATATTCTGACTCCTTCTTCGTGACCCCTGAATTCTTACAATTTCACCTTCCTAAATCGTGCATTTCATTAATTACCGTTGCACATTTTTGAGTTACTCTTTCCAACTCATCCCTATTAGTAGAACTAGGAGGATCAATTAATTCCCCAATTCTAATAGTTAAAGGAACTGGACGAGGTAAAGAAGAACCAGGTTGTAAAATTTGTTCACTTCCCCATAAACTCACAGGTAAAAAAGGCGCTTGAGACTTAGCAGCGAGGAGTGCTGCACCTTTTTTCGGGTCAGTAATACGACCATCGGTCGTGCGTGTACCTTCTAAAAATACACCCAAAGCCCAACCATTCTCTAAAAATTCTAAAGCAGCGCGGATAGCATTGCGGTCAGCAGTACCGCGACTGACGGGGTAAGCACCGTATAATTTAATCGCTTGGGCTAAAACGGGAACTTTAAATAATTCTTCCTTGGCCATATACGCGACTGGACGACGCACGCAGTTAGAAACTATAGGTGGGTCAAAATAACTAGCATGATTACTAACAACTATCACAGCACCGCTTTGAGGGACATTTTTCGCACCATAAATCTTGCCTTTGAAGTATGCGTGTAACATGGGGCTAACGACAGACCACTTGAAGGCGTGATACAGTGCCAAACTAATTAAAGGTTCACGAGTTCTAGTCACGGAAGATAATGTAAATAAATGGAGTTAGATTATAGAAAATTTGAATGTAAAGGAAATCTTACCACTAATCTTTCATTCCCACAATACCCAACGGACATTTTTCTGGTTTACGAAACTCCCAGTTAACAGAACTATCATCACCAATTTCTACTACAGGTAAATCTTCAATTACAGGAGATAATCTGATAATAAAATCAATATATTTTTCCTCTACAGCAGCTTGATAAAATTCACTTCTTTTTTCTGAATCTTCGGTAATTTCATAACCTATCCAGGCTGGCATTTCTGCTAATTTTTGAGTTCTCAAAAAGTAATCCTTAATTGATTCTAGTTCAATTCCGTGGGCTGGTTTAAATAAACTACTACCCGTAATTTGTCCCCATCCTGTAGATAAATCTCCCGGTGCATAACTATAAATTTCTACTTGATATATTCCCGGTACAACTTCTACATAACATTGTAAATTATCACCATTTTTTAATTCATTTGCAGATGGCATATTTATAAATTCATCTTCCTCATCATCTGCTATTCCTGAAACTACCATAGCATTCTGGATTTAGTCCCCTAACTTTTAATACAGATGGTAAAATATTGATTAGTGGTGGTCAAAGTGAAACTATCAAAATTTGGCGACAAGTTAATAACGATGATAATTCACCCTTAACTGGGGAATGGTGGGAAATTTTAGGAGTAGAACCGAAAACTCACCCCAAACAAGTTAAACTTGCCTATCTGAGATTAGCCAGATTATATCATCCTGATATTAACAGTTCTGTCAGTGCTAAAACCGCTATGCAAGCAATTAATCAAGCGTATCAAAAGTTTCAACTTATACGAGACTTGTAAAATATATATCCCTTTATCAGTGTTAATTCCCAAAAAAAACTTAACTGTTTATGTTGCATATTCTGAAAAAACGTTATAAATTGTTAAGTTGTAGGGGAATAATATATTTTTTCATTTCAATAGCCAATTTCTGATTAAGTAGATATACTATATTCTAGTTATTCTACATACAGAATAAACTGTATTTTTGGAAATTAAAAAAACTGCTAAACATGATTGCAGTTAGGTTTTGTTATTGACTGAGTTTTTCTATTGTTAATAGATGGATATTTGCTATTTGCAAAATTACATCAATAATAATTAAAGGTGCATCTACGACCAACAAATCTACTATCTAAATGGAGTTAGTCTGGTAATGCAACTAAACAAATTGGAGACAAGTAAAAATATAGAAAATGAAGCATGGCAATCTTTAGAGAATTCTATTCTCTACTACAAAGGTCAGCCTGTAGGTACTGTTGCAGCCTATGATTCATCCGTGGAAGCACTAAATTATGACCAATGTTTTATCCGAGATTTTGTTTCCTCGGCGTTAATTTTTCTCATTAAAGACAGAACAGATATTGTCAAGAATTTCCTGGAAGAAACATTAAAATTACAGCCAAAAGAAAGGGCTTTAGATGCCTATAAACCCGGTAGAGGTTTAATTCCCGCCAGTTTTAAAGTTGTATCTATTAATGGGGAAGAACATTTAGAAGCTGATTTTGGTGAACACGCGATCGCCAGAGTTACACCAGTTGATTCCTGTTTATGGTGGTTAATTTTATTACGTGCTTATGTAGTTGCTACTAAAGATCCTTCCCTTGCTTATCAACCTGAATTCCAAACAGGAATTAGGTTAATTATGGATATCTGTTTGGCAAATCGTTTTGATATGTACCCCACCCTATTAGTTCCTGATGGGGCGTGTATGATAGATAGACGCATGGGTATTTATGGCCATCCGTTAGAAATTCAAGTTCTATTTTTTACGGCTTTACGTGCAGCGCGAGAACTACTAATTTGTAAAGGTAATGAGGATATTGTGGAAGCAATTGATAACCGTCTACCTTTATTATGTGGTCATATTCGCCAGTATTATTGGATAGATATTAATCGGTTAAATGCAATTTATCGTTTTAAAGGTGAAGAATACGGAAAAACTGCCGTTAATCTTTTCAATATTTATGCTGATTCTTTACCTTATTATGAGTTAGATAAATGGCTACCGAAAAAAGGTGGTTATTTTGCTGGAAATGTCGGACCATCACAGTTTGATACTCGCTTCTTCACCCTCGGAAACTTAATGGCTGTAATTTCTAATTTATCTACAGAAGAACAGTCCCAAGCAATTATGAATCTCATTGAAAAAAGATGGGAAGATTTAGTCGCAGATATGCCCATGAAAATCTGTTATCCTGCTTTACAAGGTGAAGAATATCGAGTTGTCACAGGATGCGATCCGAAAAACATTCCTTGGTCTTATCATAATGCCGGCAGTTGGCCTGTTTTAATGTGGATGTTAGCAGCAGCAGCAGTGAAAACCAAGAAACCACAACTAGCAGAAAAAGCCATTGAAATTGCCGCAGCTAGACTGAGTGAAGATGAATGGCCAGAATATTACGATGGTAAAAAAGGGAGATTAATTGGTAAACAAGCGCGGAAATATCAAACTTGGACTATTACCGGTTATTTATTAACTAAAGAACTGATAGATAATCCTGATTATTTACCATTAATCAGTTTTGATAAATTACCCCCTGATGTGGTTTCTAGAGCTTGTGAATTTGAAATTGGTGAGTTAGATTCTTACATGAATCTATAAACCTAATTTGTAAGCATTCAGCATAGCATTTAGATCCCCGACTTCTGATCATAAATCATAATTTTATGATACGACTAAAGAAAGAAGTCGAGGATCTTAACCAGATGTATTGTTAACTATAAATACAATCAACGGTATTTTTAGATGAAGTCATAGTTAGGAATGGCACAAGAAATATAAAAATTCCCACAGAGTCGAGGATATTCGACTTCTATATTTAAGGAATATCTAGCAAATGTCTGAGAAGCATTTGATCATCTAGTTTAGCTTTTAAACGACCTTTTTCCACATCACGAATCCAGCTTTGGCTTTTTTCCATCAGCTTGGCTAATTCTCGTTGGGAAAGATTCATTTTTTTGCGCCCTTCTGTCACCTGTTCCCCTAACAAGTTACCTGTTTGTTGATGATTGCTTTTAGGTTTGGTGGTACGACGTTGTTTTTTATCTGATTCTGAACGCTTTTCCCAGTCGAGAGGGAGTTCAAAAGATAAAATTCGTGCATTCATCAGCAAATTCCATTTACCACGGGGTCCGCAGTCTGTGAGACGATTTTCACCACTACCATCATTAATCCAAAATTCCAAAGCTTCATCGGGATCTTCTGGAATATCAACTAATTTTGCCCACAAAGGTTGAATTTCTGGGGGATAGGTAACAGGATCAAATAATGGCTTAACTCCATAATGATTGAGAACTTCTAAATCATTTTCATAGGTTTTAAGTAGGCGTTTACGTTCTTCTCGATGTCTAGCAGCTTGAGTTACTTTTTCTTCACCATAGGCAACGCGCATCAAGGTAGGAATAGTGATACGTTGTTCTCTACCCATTTTGGTTTTAAATAATAACCAAAGCATCAATCTTACAGCCCCTTCATGTTGTTGCCACAAACTCATAACCGTGGTTAATAGACTTTTGGGAAGACTACCATATTGATAAAATGCGGTGCGTTCTTTACATCCTTGTCTGTTGAAAAAATGCTGAGTCCAATTCCCTGCTTTAATTGTAAATGTTAGGCCAATCAAATATTTACAGCCTTGATCATCTTCTTGAAAATGGTGCTGAGTATCTATCAAATTCCAGAGATAACTATTTTGAATAGAAAAACCGGGAACTCGACCTTGTTGTGGCCAGTCAATAGACACTATGAGAGAACAAGTTTGATAAACGATGTTTTTAATTAAACCGAGTTTGGTACTTTTACTGAGGTCTTTACGTTTTTCTAAGCCCAAATACTGTTCAATTTGTCGTTCATCAATGGTAAATTCTTCTTCCCAAGGTTGATCTAGGGCTGTAATTTGAGCAGCAAAAATAAGATGGATACAAGCAGCACGGATATCTAAATGATCAATTGCTTGTAAATTAGTAGCACAGTTGTTACTTGAAAATAGATCATGAATATGAAAAGAAATTTTACCTTTTCCTTGATTAACTGAACGACTGTATTGTAAATTACCCTCCTCATCTTTTTCCCATTGTAAAGATGTTCTTTGTGCTAATAGATTACAGGCTTCCCAGATAACTATTGCTGAACAGAAGGGGTTATTTTTACCATTAGAAAATAAATCTGGACTGGTAGCATCTCGTGGTTCAACTTTACATCTTCCTTTTTTTGCCTGTACAGGTATAGGCGCATTTGTTGGACAAGCAATAACACATTGGGGTTGTGAATAATAACCCTCACAATTATTACAAAGAGTAGGATCAACCCAATATTCATCATCTCGAATTGTAATTGCACCCGTAGGACATAGGGGTCGGCAGTTGTCACATCCCACGCAACTGTTGTTAGGAATTATATACGGCATAGGATGTGTTCCTACTTTAATCGTTGAGATGTTTGGCTTAAGTCTCCCCTGAATGTGTCCTTTTGATTCATAACTCGCTACCAAATTACCTCTATAACGAGAATATAGTTTGCACGTCTAATTAATTACTCATAGGGGTTGATGAAGCCAGATTTTGTATCTATTGAGAGTTGGAAACGCTAGACTTCATGGCTTCTTCATTAACTATACATTTCATAAAGATTTCAATAAGATTGTTCAGAATGAGCTTGGCATGATTTCTTAATATTTATCTGGATTTTTATTGTTAAAATGTTTATTTTGGGCTATATCAATTTGTCTGAATGTTTTTGAGTAACATCTTATAGGAGGGAATAGGTAATAGAGAATAGAAAACAAAATCGTTCAAAAATAGATGAAATGATTTTTTTGAGTTTGTATTTAGAAATACTGTCAGTAGTAAATTTTGATTTAGTTGGCAAATATTTGCAGTTAGTAAGTCAATAAAGGTAATAATAATGTTAAATAGTTGATTATTATTCTTGTTAAATCCCATATTTTTCTGCTAATCTAAGAAGATTTATTGAGAAAATAAATACTTAGAGAATCTTGGAAAGGGTTAATAAATAAGCTTTTGCCCTTAGAACATAATTCAGATTTATTAATAAGTAATCTTATTTAATATTTTTAGTTAACCAAAAATAAATAATATTGTTTAGCAAGTCATCAAAATTTGACAAATAAATTAACTTTTCTTATTGAAAAAGTTAAATATTAGGCTAGTATTAAGATTAAAGGATTAACTAACATCTAGCGAAAATTGCTGAGGTTTCATTCATGGCGACATTAACAGGATTGACCTTTGGAGGTACTGCTTGGACTCCTAAATTTGCCCAAGAAATTGACAAGGATAAATGTATAGGTTGTGGCAGATGCATGAAAGTTTGTGGTCATAAAGTTCTAGGCTTAATGGCTTTGAACGAAGAAGGTGAATTTGTAGAAGATGAGGATGATGAAGAAATTGAACGTAAAGTAATGGTTGTTGCCCATCCAGAAAACTGTATTGGTTGTGAAGCTTGTTCTCGCATTTGTCCTAAGAATTGTTACAATCACACCACATTAGATAAATAACATTGCTGGCAATTTTTCACAGGTGTGCTACAAAACATTGCTCATTTTCTTTACAAGCAAGGTAACTAGAGGGGAATCTCAATATTTACCCAAACTGATGAAAAAGTTCACAGTAAACATAAACGTAAATCATAAATTGTTATTATCGAAAATCATCATACTTGCTACTATTTTTCTCCTCATATGTGATTTATGAAGATCGGCACTCTCAGATACTCGATTTCTTTAAGAAGTCGAGATTTTTATTGTCGTCAATATGAAAAAAATATGGAAATTTACACATTTTCGATTAGTTACAAGTTAGAACGGTAGTATAGCAGGAATCAAGAGTCAAGAGTCAGCAGTAAAACCCTACAAAGTTTCATGATTGTTTGATGTCTGAACTAGCTTGGATATTGCTATAAAAATCTAAAAGATCATCTTATTCCCAGACTAGAATTCTGTGGTGACACAAACAAAGTCTATCTTCACAGACTATTGTTTTATTACTGTTTACAAAGCAGGTAGCATTCATGCAAAAAGTTCCTGTTTCGCTATGGACACTGTTAGCTGGGATGATAATAGCCCCTATCAGTATTTGGATTGGTCAAAACCATCATTTATTACCGGAGGCAGCATCGCAACAAGCGCCTTTGGTAGATGGTTTTTTCAATATCATGTTTACGATTGCAGTTGCTCTTTTTTTAGTTGTTGAAGGCACAATTCTACTGTTTCTAGTTATCTATAGACGACGCAAAGGAGATAATACTGATGGTGTACCCATCGAAGGTAACTTAAGTTTAGAAATTTTTTGGACAGCAATTCCTACTGTAATTGTGATTGCTTTAGGTATTTACAGCGTTGACATTTATAACCAAATGGGTGGTTTTGGTGTGGGTAGTCATCCTCACCATGATTCAGCAAGTGCGATGAATGTTAGTCAAACAGCTAATATTGGGATTGGTGAAAATCCACAAACTAAAAATAAACCTGCTGACTTGATTGTAGATGTCAAAGGTATCCAATTTGCGTGGTTATTTAATTATCCTGTTAGTGGTATTTCTGCTGGGGAATTGCACGTTCCTGTGGGTGCTGATGTGCAATTAAATTTATCCGCAGATGATGTAATTCATTCTTTTTGGGTTCCCCAATTTCGTCTGAAACAAGATGCGATTCCTGGTGTTCCCACACAACTACGATTTACAGCTACAAAACCGGGGACTTATCCTGTAGTTTGTGCAGAATTATGTGGTGGTTATCACGGTTCAATGCGGACACAAGTAATTGTCCATGAACAACAAGATTTTGATGCTTGGATGAGTGAAAACCAGCTTGCAGAAAAACAAGATATGAATGATGCAGTAGCTGTGAATGTGGAAAATTTATCTCCATCGGAATTTCTTCATCCCTATCTGAAAAATTTGCCAGTAACTCCAGCAAATTTTGAGTCATTGGCCAATCAATTTTAGATTGATTATGATCTAAAATTTTGGATTTTTTTGATCCAAATTTAGAGTGAAATCTAAATTTCAATCATTAATGATGATTGGCTAATACCTGACAAAAGAAAACTCACAAAAATATGACACAAGTAAATTTTCCAGTTAATCCTCCACCAGATGAAAGTCAAACACCAACGCTGTTAATTACTCACAATTCTCATCCTCCAGCGTGGAAATTTCGAGATTATTTCACATTTAATACTGATCACAAAGTTATTGGGATTCAATACTTAGTGACAGCTTTTTTCTTTTATCTAATTGGTGGGTTGATGGCGATCGCTCTCCGCACCGAATTAGCCACACCAGACTCCGATTTTCTTGATCCAAATTTGTACAATGCCTTCATGACAAATCATGGAACAATCATGATTTTTTTATGGATTGTTCCCAGTGCAATTGGCGGATTTGGTAATTATCTAGTCCCCTTAATGATGGGTGCTAGAGATATGGCATTTCCTAAATTAAATGCGATCGCCTTTTGGTTAAACCCACCCGCAGGATTATTACTGTTACTCAGTTTTATCTTCGGTGGTTCTCAATCTGGTTGGACAGCTTACCCACCATTAAGTTTAATTACCGCCAACAACGCCCAAAGTTTATGGATTTTGGCCATTGTTTTAGTAGGAACATCTTCAATTTTAGGTTCGATTAACTTTGTCATCACTATTTTGATGATGAAAGTTCCCACCATGAAATGGGATCAAGTTCCCCTCTTTTGTTGGGCAATTTTAGCAACTTCTATCCTCGCACTTTTATCTACCCCCGTATTAGCAGCAGGTTTAGTTCTGCTGTTATTTGATATTAACTTTGGTACATCATTCTTCAAACCAGATGCAGGTGGTAACGTCGTTATTTACCAACATTTATTCTGGTTTTATTCCCATCCGGCAGTTTATTTAATGATTCTGCCAATTTTCGGAATTATGTCCGAAGTAATTCCCACCCACGCCCGCAAACCCATATTTGGTTATAAAGCGATCGCCTTTTCCAGTGTCGCCATTTGCGTCGTTGGTTTATTCGTTTGGGTACATCATATGTTTACCAGTGGAACACCCGGATGGATGCGGATGTTCTTCACCATTTCCACATTAATAGTTGCCGTTCCCACAGGAGTAAAAATATTCGGTTGGGTAGCAACATTATGGGGAGGAAAAATCCGTTTTACCAGCGCGATGTTATTCGCCATTGGTTTATTATCAATGTTCGTCATGGGCGGTTTAAGTGGCGTAACCATGGGAACAGCACCCTTTGACGTTCACGTTCACGACACCTATTATGTAGTCGGTCATTTCCATTACGTTTTATTTGGTGGATCAGTTTTTGGTATTTACGCAGGTATCTATCATTGGTTTCCCAAAATGACAGGGAGAATGATGAACGAAACCTGGGGAAGAATTCATTTCGCCCTCACTTTCATCGGTACAAACTTAACATTTTTACCCATGCACGAACTTGGTTTAAAAGGAATGCCCCGCCGAGTTGCTATGTATGATCCTCAATTTATTAGCCTTAATCAGTTGTGTACAATTGGCGCATTTATTCTAGGAATTTCTGTAATTCCCTTTGCTTTAAACGCCATTACCAGCTGGAAAAAAGGTGAACCCGCAGGTGATAATCCCTGGGAAAGTTTAACTTTAGAATGGACAACATCTTCCCCACCAATTATTGAAAACTGGGAAGTATTACCCGTTGTCACCCATGGACCCTATGACTACGGCCATAACCATGATCAATCATCGGTTACAAAAGTATTAAGTTAAGGAAATTGTAGGTTGGGTTAAGCAACAGCGCAACCCAACAAACCTCTAACATACAAGATTGAGTTAAGCAACAACACAACCTCACAAACCTCCCAAAAAGTTGGGTTTCCTTACGTCAACCCAACCTACATCTATTCATCATTTAGTAGGAAAATAACATGACTGCAATTATACCCAATCAACACCACAGCGATGGACATGGCGAACATCCAGATTTAAGAGTGTGGGGATTATTAACATTTCTCGCTTCTGAATCATTAATGTTTGGTGGATTTTTCGCCACCTATTTGTTTTTTAAAGGGACTACCGCAGTTTGGCCACCAGAAGGAACAGAAGTAGAATTATTTATCCCTGCCATTAACACGATCATCCTCGTTTCTAGTAGTTTTGTCATCCATTTTGGTGATATAGCAATTAAAAGAAATAGCGTAGGTTGGATGCGGTTTTGGTATTTTATCACCGCAATTATGGGCGCAGTATTCCTAGCTGGTCAGATTTATGAATACATGAATTTAGGTTATGGATTAACTACCAATGTTTTTTCTAATTGTTTTTATTTAATGACAGGTTTCCACGGTTTACACGTCTTTGTGGGATTGTTATTAATTTTAGGAGTATTATGGCGTTCTTTCCGTCGTGGTCATTATTCTGCTACTAAACATACTGGCATAGAAATGGCGGAAATTTACTGGCACTTTGTGGATATTATTTGGATCATTCTCTTCACTTTGGTATATCTTCTCAATATTTTTTAGGTAATGGGTAATCTTCAGATCCCCGATTTCTCAACATTAATAATGATAAATTCTTAAAAGAAGTCGGGGATCTTTGCTAGACAACTAAAATAGTTTCGGATGTATCGTTCAATTAGCAGTTTTTGTGAATATTTATTAGTTGAACAAGATGAACCTTTTATAGAAAAATATAGTAAACAATCTCAAGGTTGGTCAGTGATTGAAAGACAACCAGGATTAGCTAAACTTCATAACATACATAATTCAAAGGAAATATTTGATGATTTTAAATTTACTGGTTTAAACAATTTCGACTTTTTTGCAACTCAATTCTATATGGGGGGGTTTGGTAATGAGGAGAATATAGAACAGTGAAAAAATTAGCTATTTTTGTAGATTTTATGTGTTAATTTATAACTCATGCCGTGATGAAACTGTTGTTTCAGAATGGAACAAAGACCCCATCCTGCTGATGATCTGAAACAGATTTATAACTATGTAGGAAAAGGTTATAACAAAAGTGAAAAACAAGTCAATAGACTTGCATCTAATTTAGATTATGAGTTTCTATATATGCACCTTACTAATAATGTTTTTAGTCTGGGAGAATTCATTGGATATATTGACAAATTTATGATTTCCTCCTAATTATGATGTAATTCATTGACCCTAAGATTACCATAACTAAAATATCACCTACATAAATAGGCAATAATTTTCTACAAAAACTCAGAGGAGGTTACATTTTACCTTATAAAAAAATAGAATAATTTAATCAAAAATTTGTGATACTTTCAACTTCAACATATTAAATTGTGGAGAAATAACTAAATCATCACCAGAAAAAATCGCAATTTCATTATAAACTTCATTAATTAATTCTAAAACTAATATACTTTTGCTTTGCGGATCAATAATCCAATATTCAGGAATACCACAGTCTTGATATTGTAGACGCTTGGCAATAAAATCTCTATCTCTTTGTAATTCCCCAGGACTAACTACTTCAACAACTAATAAAGGTGGTAACATTGATAAACGAATTGTGTTACGGTTTGCTAATTGCTGAATATGTTCTTCTCGAATAATAGTTAAGTCAGGATAACGGTTTCTTGGTTCTCCTCTTACTTCCAATTCTAAACCATGACCACGCACTCTATCAATCCCTATCAACAATGCAAAAATTAAAAAAAGACGATTGGCAATTTGCACATTTATTCCTGATTCTGGCGGCATTTCAATTAATTCTCCATTAAATAATTCATAAAGTTTGTCTGTACCATCATCATAAGATAAATATTCTTCAAAGCTTTGAAATTGATGTTTAACTTGTAGCATCAAATTTACTCCGTTTATTGCCGTAGTTAGTTAGATTATAACACTTTTGGTATCTCTGTGTACTTCCCCACTTCACCAGATTAATCTATCATTTACGGAGATTAGAACTTACACACAAATCACGTAAAAAACGAACCACTCCAGACACAGAGTTCACAGAGAAATGAGGGTTTGAGAGATATTTTGTGTAAGTCCTGGAGATAATAAATAAAAGAAGTCGGGGATCTTATTGCCTATACCTATGGTACTGGTTATTTTCTGATCAAAAACCCAAGGTTAATAAAATTATTAAATTTATATATCTGACTACCATTTACACTGTTAAATAGTAGATACAAATAATCCTCAATATTTCCGAACAAATGGGATTAATTACCTATTATGCAAACCAAAAACAAATTTTCCTGGTTTGATGTAGCAGATGATGTCAAAGAATTATTGATATTAGCTGCACAAACTTGGGAAAATACCGAAGAATCTGCAAAATATATGCAGCAAGCTTTAGCTAAAACAGGAGAAAATACAGATGTTTTAGTAGCAGCTTATAGATATTTTTACTACAAAAATAATTATGTTCTAGCACTGACAACAGCAGAGAAAATAACGGCTAAAATTAGAAAAGAGGAAAATCTACCCGATAACTGGAAAAAACTTCAACCTATCCTAGTTGAACGTCACGCAGAACCCCAAATTAGATTGTACTTAAATGCTTATGCTGCTTCTGGTTTAGTATTAGCTAAACTAGGAAAAATCAAGCAAGCTAAGGAAATCAGTACCAGAATGAAAGGTATTGACGAAAAAAATGATTTTGGTGCTGGTATTCTTCTCGATATTTTAACTCGTCCACCAGAAGAAGATGATTAAACCTGGGGATGCAGAAATAAGGGTTTAGCATTGCTAAACCCCTAAAAATCAAAACTAACTAGTCACTAAATTACGAGTCGAAGCAAACATGAATAATTGGTTTTCTTTCCAGCAACCTGCTAATCAAACACTTTCAACGTTGAATAGTATTAGTAATCCGCCACGACTTCCCACATTTCCTGCAACTCCAGATAATGCGATTCCTAATTTATATTTGCCTGTAGTTCCCTTGCCAAAATATTAGTCATTAATACAAATTATGCAAGGTAAAGATTGGTTTGTTGCTGAAAATGGAGATTATCAAATCTGTCAATCAGCGAGAATATGGGATTTATTGCGTGATAATTATCGTCTGTATCGCTTTTTAACTGAAGTTGAAGATGTTCTCAATAATGTTGAGGATGAATTAACACGACTTCCAGAACTTAGAATGTTAGTCAGACGATTAATGGTTAATTCCTATTGGGTACAAAGTCAATATTTAGAACCTGATCCCAAAACGGGAATCTCGGTTTTATTATTATATGATGAATTAGGATTTCCCTTAACTGTACAAACAGTTAGCTTTGCACCAGGGACAACTTCTAATATTCATAATCATGGTACATGGGGAATAGTAGCAATATTAAAAGGTCAGGAAAAAAATACATTTTGGCAACGTAGTTCTGACCCAGAATTTCCTGGTAAAATTAAAAAAACAGGAGAAATAATTTTATCTTCCGGTGATCTAGTTAGTTTCACACCTGAGACAATACATCAAGTTCAAGCAATTGGCGAAGAACCAACAGTAACATTTAATATTTATGGTGAAACTAACCCCAAACAGAGATTTGAATTTGATGTAATTAACCACATTGATAAAAAATTTTAAATATAGGGGTAAAAATCTTAAATAAGACATTATTCTGATCAATATTATAGAAAGTAATCTTGAATCTGCGTTGATCTGCGTTTATTATTTTCCATCCAAAAATCAATAGGAGAAATATCCATGGCCAGAGTAATTTTCTATGAAAAACCAGGCTGTAAAAACAATACCAGACAAAAAGTATTACTCACAGCCGCAGGTCATGAAGTGATAGCATATAGCTTATTAACCGAACCTTGGACAATAGAAAAATTGCGGTCATTTTTTGGCGATCGCCCCGTCATTGAATGGTTTAATAAAGCTGCACCAAGAATAAAATCTGGAGAAGTGAATCCTGAAAATATCAACGCTGAAAACGCTTTGGTAATGATGTTGAGAGATCCTTTATTAATTCGTCGTCCCCTACTGCAAGTAGGAGATAAAAGAGAAATCGGTTTTGATGTCGAGAAAATTGACGCATGGATAGGCTTAAAAGCCGTGGATGACTCTTTTAAAGAAATGAGTGAAAAACTCATGCAGCAAGACCTCCAAGGCTGCGCTCATGGGCAAAATCACGACCATCATCATGGTGAAGGTGGTTGCAAACATCACGGACAAGAACACCAACATTAAAAATTTGGCTACAGTATTGCAATACCTTAGCCAAATTACGAGGTTAAACCAGATTGTAGAGACGTTTCCCCTGATATCTCTACAATCTGGTTTACCTAAACAATACCAAAAGCTATACTAAGGTAAAGTTATTGAGTCCTAAAGTACCAGTTAAACCTGTCACCTCAATGATGGCATCAGTAGTTGCATCAAATCCTGCGGTAGCGTCATTAATAGCGACAAAGGTACGAGTATTATTACCAGTACCAAAGGTAAATTGAGCCGCAAAGTCAGCTGTAAAATTAGTGGCAGTTAATAGGTCTGCAATTCCGGTTGTATCAAGTGCTGCCACAATTCCGGCATCAAGGAAACCGACGCGGTCAGTGGAAACAACGAATAAATCCCCAGTATTAGTAGTAGCATCGAAGTCGGTAATCACATCAAAGGTACTGAAGACAGAATCTGCTAAAGTGCGGTAGTCAAAACGGTCTACTCCGAGTCCTCCAGTAAGGGTATTATTAGCACTGTTGCCAGTAATGACGTTATCACCCGCGTCACCCGTGCCGTCAATTGCTGCTGTTCCTGTCAGGGTCAGGTTTTCAATATTTGACAGAGTATCTAGAGTGAAGGTAACACTAGATTGAATTGTATCTGTGCCTTCATTGGCATTTTCTGTGATGATGTCAGTTGTAGTATCAACAATGTAGGTATCGTCACCTAAACCACCAATTAAGGTATCTGTACCTGCACCACCATCAAGGGTATTATTAGCACTGTTGCCAGTAATAACGTTATCACCCGCGTCACCCGTACCGTCAATTGCTGCTGTTCCTGTCAGAGTCAGGTTTTCAACATTTGACAGAGTATCTAGACTGAAGGTAAGACTAGATTGAATTGTATCTGTGCCTTCATTGGCATTTTCTGTGATGATGTCAGTTGTAGTATCAACAATGTAGGTATCGTCACCTAAACCACCAATTAAGGTATCTGTACCTGCACCACCATCAAGG
>OGVQ01000001.1_pt1 | contig 99668 bp, 118 predicted proteins | sample 1575801 | NCBI WGS metagenome assembly OGVQ01 (sample SAMN07581550, study PRJEB24739) | freshwater metagenome | place: Singapore | collected 2015-04 | reverse complement strand
TGGTAATATTCTAATAGGCATTTATCCGCGTCATCCGTAGTTTCTGGTAAACGAGAACGGTGAAAAAGCCGATAAAATAGACCAAATTCGGCAAAGTTTTCACCATTAAGAATCTGCTCTAGGTCAAATTCGATATAAGTAAGGCGAGTCATCAAAGAGGAATCACGCAATAACCGCCAACGAAAACCATTAGTAGTTATAGCCCAAAGATGCTCAGTCTTGTTGAGGTATTCCTGTACTAAAGCGTGTGCTGATAACCGAGGTGTGCCACTAGGAGGACGTTTATCAATATCCAGACGACAACCAATAATATGTATAGGTGGGTAAATTGTAATTTCCGACTCCCGACTCCCAACTCCCGACGTTACTGCACGATGGGAGATAGCATAGGTTTGTCCTTCCACTACTTCAGCTTTCGGGGTATATAGGGGGGTATAACCAAGACTACGTAATAAGGGAACAGCCCACATTTCACGGGTAACGCTGGTAGCAGTATCTTCAGGGTTTAACCTTTCTAATTGACGTTGGAATGCTACCCAATAAACTTTAACATCACCCCAGGCGATCGCAATTTCATCTTCAAGTTTATCAGTTTTTGATAACCCAAAATCCGCCGATGTTTGTCCTTTGATATTACCTGTTAATAGTTCGGTGGTAATATCAGGTGCGAGTAAGTTGCCTTCAAATTGTACACCAATCATAATATTTACCTGAATTAGGTGGTTATCGAGCGAAGTCGAGATAATGTCCAGGATTTAATGATTTACAGGATGTTGTTAGTAAATAGCCTTTAATACAGTAGCACAAGCATCTTGCTTGTACTAACTATTCAAGTTAAAGGAACAACAGATGATCAAGCAATATCTTCACAAGTTCAGGACTTACGCAAAATATCTCTCAAACCCTCTTTTCCTCCTTCTCTTCGTTCCTATGCCTTCGGCACGCTTCGCGAACGTGGTTCATTATTCCGTAACTTGTGCGTAAGTCCTAAAATATTCCCATTTAGCTTGATCTAGACCAAAATCTGCTGGAACAGGAGGAGCATTTTCAAATTGGTATCATATTGAACAAATTAATTTTAATAAACCTCATCATGGCTGCCAATATCTATCAATAAAATAACCATTTCTAATAACTCCTCATCTTCCGAGAAGTTAAAGAAATTCTACAATCATACGCAACAGAACAAGACCATAAACCTGCTAACTCTCCTCCTAATTTATGAGACTTTAAAGACGGTGTAAAAGGATCATCAGCCAAAAGCCTTAATACATTAATAATTGGATTTTTTAATTGTGGGTTTTTCTTTGTAATCTTCTTGAAAGACCGCTTAAATCCATGACTCCAGACAACTTCCATCATCATCTCCTAGTAAATCAGCAATCAAATCATCAACAGTTCCTCTCTTTGCTGTACCATTCTTAAAAGCCTGTTTAACTTCCTCCGCATTAGTTAAAATTTCAGTTCGTTTTTGATTAATTCGTTGTTTTTGCAGAAACTCAAATAAATACTCTCGATCTTCCGTGGGTAAATTTTCAATAGAATTAATAATTTCCTGTAAAGTCATCATAGAACCTCCTAATTAAGTAAATTCTAGCTTTGGTAATTCTATTTTAATCTATAAATTTAACTCCGCAATTATAGCAACCGCCACATCGGTTAGTAGGGGCGAAGCATTCGGGCAGATAATTTATGGCTCTTACCCTGATATTTTTTGCCCGAATGCTTCGCCCATCCCCTAAATTTACGTCCTAACCTTCCAGGCGACTGCTATATATAGTCAGGACTTACGCAAAATAGAACGAAAGTAGGGGTAATTCATGAATTACCCCTACGAAATAATCAGGGTTGCAGTTACATCTTGCGTAAGTCCTAATAGTGTATTTCGCTATCACTTTCTGAAATTTGAGACTATTTTTCTCTGCTTTCCATTCCCATAAGAAAACCGCCTGTAAGTGCAACAAATAACAACAAGCGGTTTTCTAACATATTTACAAACTCAATTAGCTACTAGAAACACTTGTTGCTAACTCTGCTAAACGTTCTTGCTGATCTTGAGATATGCAAGATTGGATCACCGTTTCTAAATCACCTTCTAGAACAGGGTTTAGAGTATAGTTTTGACCTAATCTGTGGTCAGTTACCCGGCTATCTTTATAATTGTAAGTGCGAATTTTTTCCGAACGAGAACCTGTCCCCACTTGCGATCGCCGCATGGAAGTAACAGCTTCTTGTTGTTCTCGTAACTTCATTTCATACAACTTAGCCCGGAGAATTTGCATTGCCCGTTCTTTATTCTGTAACTGGCTTCGCTCTTCTGTACAGAAAATACGGATACCAGTAGGTTTGTGAAACAAATCGGCGGCTGTTTCCACCTTATTCACGTTTTGTCCACCCGCACCACCAGAACGCGCCGTACTCATTTCAATATCTTTCGGGTCAATGTGGATTTCCACTTCATCCACTTCTGGCATAATCGCTATAGTCGCAGTAGAAGTGTGAACCCTTCCCCCAGATTCCGTTGCTGGTACACGCTGAACACGATGTACACCAGATTCAAACTTCAGCTTACTGTAAACACTATCGCCTTGAATTTCTAGAATTACTTCTTTAAACCCGCCCATTTCTCCCAAGGACTCGCTGACTAGCTTCACTTTCCACCCTTGGGTATCAGCGTAACGGGAATACATCCGCAGTAAATCTCCTGCCCATATACTAGCTTCATCACCACCAGTACCAGCGCGAATTTCCAACATAATGTTTTTATCATCATTGGGGTCACGGGGTAGCAGCAAGACCTTTAAACGGCCTTCTAAATATTCCAGTTTTTCTTCTAATTCACTAACTTCCAAGGCTGCCATTTCATGCAACTCTGGATCGCCATTGGACTCTTTGAGGATCTGACGCGCCCCTACCAATTCATCCTGGGCTGTTTTCCAAGTTTCGTAGGTATTAACTACCTCTTCCAAAGAAGAACGAGACTTAGCAATTTTTTGATACTCATCAGGATTACTAGCAGTATCAGGATCAGCTAAACGACGTGTTAATTCATTAAAGGTTTGTTCAACAGATTTAAGTTTCTCCAGTAGATATGTTTCTGCCATGATGACTAAATAATCTCCTTAAAAATAACAAGTTGGCTCAAGCATTAAATGACAACAGACCCAGCACGATCATGCAGGGTCGTCCATGGCTTACGCCACGCTACGCTATCAACAGCTACAGCCAACCAGCTACTTTTGATTATCGTCGCCAGTTTGAGTGCTGGACATACCATATTTACGGAGGAAGCGTTCCACACGACCCTCAGTATCAATAATTTTCTGAGTACCAGTGTAAAAGGGGTGATTTCCAGACCAGACATCTACGTGTAGTTCGGGTTTAGTTGAACCAATAGTCATAACGACCTGACCGTTACAGTAGACCTTAGCGTCTGGATACCATTGGGGATGAATATCAGGTTTAGCCATTGTTTTGTTGTTGTGAATCTATCAAAAATTATAACTGGACATTGGGTATTGAGATAAGTAGGTGACAGGGGACAGGTAAAAACCTCACTTTTGACATCTTTATGCTGACTCCTGTACAGACGTTTCAGCGAAACGTATCTACTGACTCCCAGTCTAACGTTTGGAGTATTGAGGTGCTTTGCGAGCTTTGTGCAAACCGTATTTTTTCCGTTCCTTAGCTCGTGGATCACGAGTTAAATAGCCTTCAGTTTTCAAAGGTGAACGGTTATCTGGATCAAGCTGACATAAAGCGCGGGCAACACCCAAGCGAATAGAATCAGCTTGTCCTGTTAACCCACCACCTTCAGCTTTTACCAAGATGTTATATTCGCTTTCCAATCCCAATGTTTCCAAAGGTGCTTTGATCGCTCCTAAGTAGTTAGGATTGAATTGGAAATACAATTCCCCATCTTTACCGTTAACAATCAATTTTCCTTCACCGGGAACTAGGCGGACACTAGCAACTGAGGACTTACGGCGACCAGTTCCCCAGTAAACGGCTCTACCGCTAGTAGTTTCTGCTACTTGCATTAATTTTCTCCAGGAATTGTACTAATTGTGATTTCTTTGGGTTGTTGTGCTGCATGAGGATGAGTTGGTCCTGCATACACCTTGAGTTTCGTAAATAACTGTTTACCCAAACTATTCTTAGGTAACATACCTTTGATAGCGTGTTCAAGAATTCTTTCTGGTAAGCGCTGTTGCAACTTAGCAAAGGTTTCTGTTTTCATCCCACCAGGACGGCCGGAATGGCGACGGTAAACTTTTTGAGTCCGCTTTTTGCCTGTAACTGCCACTTTCTCAGCATTGATAATAATGACAAAATCCCCTGTATCTAAATGGGGAGTATATTCAGCTTTTCTTTTCCCTCTGAGGATCATGGCGACCTCACTAGCAAGACGACCCAGACGTTTGTCTGTAGCGTCTACTACGTACCAATCGCGCTCAAGAGATGCTTGAGGGGGAAGGTAGGTTTTAGTCATTGTTTGTTTTTGTCCTTTGTCAGTTGTCAGTTTTCCTTTGTCATGATTCATAACCCATGACTAAGTATGGTTGGGTGTCATACCAGATTTTTTCTGGAAAGGGAAAATCAGTATAGCCCACTCTCAACAAGCATAAACCCTGGGCAGGTGCAGAATATTTAACTTCCTCCCGCCGTTCCTGTTGCCAGATATCCGTAAAGCTATCTAGCGCCCGTTGTCCAGAACCTACTTCTACTAACATTCCTATTAACAGCCGCACCATGCCATATAAAAATCCATTAGCTTGGATTTCAATATGAATAAATGATCCACTACGATGGCATTCTACTGCTTGCACTTCTACCCAGGAATGTGATCTCGCTGAACCAGCCCTTTGGAAAGCAGACAAATGATGTTTTCCCAGTAGGGGTATCAGGGCAGATGTCATTAATGATTCATCCAAAGGTGCATAGTAATAATGCCAACTGAAAGCTTGTGCAAATAAATTTGGTAGCTGTTCAGTATAGATTGTGTAGCGATATCGTCGGTAAACCGCGCTAAAACGAGCGTGCCAACTTTCACTTACACTAGCTGATGCCCTGATTAATACATCCGGGGGCAAATAGCCATTGAGAACCTTTGCCCACCTGTGTGCAGGAATTAAAGTTGTAGCTTGAAAATGGGCTACTTGAGCAGCCGCATGGACTCCAGAATCAGTTCTACCTGCTCCATGGAGTGTCACGTGATACCCTAGAACAGTTGCTATAGCTGTTTCTATCTCTTCTTGGACAGTACGCTGCCCTTTTTGTCTTTGCCAGCCGTGAAAACGAGTACCTAAATACTGAATAACTAAGGCTACTCGCTGAGTCTGATTTTGCTGGCGGCTTTCTAACATAGTTGTTTGTCAGTTGTCAGTTGTCCATTGTCAGTTGTTTTTTCTTTGCTCCTGACTAATGACCAATGACTAATAACTTTAAACCAGTTCAATAATCGCCATTTCAGCATTATCACCGCGACGGGGTACTGTATGCAAAATGCGAGTATAACCACCTTGACGGTTAGCATAGCGAGTAGGAGCTTGCTCAAATAGCGCGTGAACTAAGGTTTTATCGTAGATATAACCTAATGCTTCCCGACGTGATGCTAAAGAGCCATCTTTAGCTAAGGTAATCATTTTATCTATCTTACTACGGAGAACTTTAGCTCTGACTAAAGTTGTAGTAATTTTGCCATGACGGATCAATTCTGTTGTCAAAGCTCTGAGGAGAGCGCGACGTTGATCCGCTGGTTTACTAAGTTGTTTGACTCGGCAACGATGACGCATAACAATGCACTAATGAATTATTCCAAACTTTGCTTTAGGCGTTTTTAGAGCTTCTTTCCTGCGGTAAAGTAATACCTAAACGGCGCTGTAAAGCTTCAACCACTTCTTCGGCAGATTTTTGACCAAAGTTTTTGATTTCTAATAGGTCTTCTTGGGTGTAATCCAATAAGTCAGCTACAGAATTTACTTGAGCGCGTTTAAGACAGTTATAAGCTCTGACAGATAACTGTAACTCTTCAATGGGAATTTGAGCAGTAGGATCATCTGGGATATCTGAACCTGTATCCGTTGGTTCTAGGGAGATATCTTTGAGTGGGTTAAATAAATCTACCAAAATTCCAGCGGCCGATGATAGTGCTTCTTGAGGAGAAATACTGCCATTAGTCCATACTTCCAACAGTAATCTGTCTTTCAAAGACCCATCGCCACGGGCTTCTTCAACACTATAGTTGACTTTCCGCACAGGCATAAACACTGAGTCAATTTGCAGGAAATCCAAAGATGTGGCTTCTTCTCTGCCTCGCTCAACTGTGCGGTAGCCTTTGCCTCTCTCAATCCGAAATTCCATTTCCAGTTTTCCACCTTCGGCGATGGTGGCAATATACTGGGTCGGATCTATTACTTCTACTTCACTGGGTAAGTCGAAATGCGCTACAGTAACTGTTGCAGGTCCGTTAACGAGTAAACGACCGATTTGGGGTTGAGAAGAATAACTTTTCAGAATGACATCCTTCATTCGCATCAGAATTTCCAGTACGTCTTCCCGCACACCTGGAACTGTTGCAAACTCATGGGTAACACCAGCAATTCTTACTGCTGTTACTGCTGTCCCTTCTAAATTAGAAAGCAAAACCCGCCGCAACGCGTTGCCAACAGTTGTTCCTTGACCACGCTCTAGGGGTTCTAGAACAAACTTACTGTAATAGCTCCGACTTTCTTCAGCATTAGACTCTACACATTCAATTTGAAACTGCGCCACGGAGTAGCCTCCCTTGTTAAGGTGCTGCTAGAAGGCAAATTGCCTCTCGAATTTTCTTTGATGCTCTGAAGTTTTTTGAGGACATCATTTGTGTTTACATATAGTTAACGGTGATACCTCAAGACCACAGGCATTATTGTTTCATTTTTACAAAGTTGACTAGCCTTTCCCAGAGAAAAAGCTAAGGCACTATGAAAATAATTCTTAAACGAACTTATTTACCCCATGCGCTTAAGTTGGGTATGTATTCGCTTGGGGAAAATAGTTCCAAATCACAAACCACTGAGGGCATTGTGAAAATTTCCCTGGTTTTCCGCCTTTTGGCTGACCAAACTAGGTTCTGTTTACACTCGACGGCGCTTGGGTGGACGGCAACCGTTATGAGGTATAGGGGTAATATCCCGAATGAGTGTAATTTCTAAACCTGCACCTTGTAGCGCTCGGATAGCGGTTTCTCGTCCTGCACCTGGACCGCTAACCATGACCTCGATTTGTCTCATACCTTGGTCAGTTGCCCGTCTAGCGGCACTTTCAGCAGCAGTTTGTGCGGCAAAGGGTGTTCCTTTTTTCGCGCCTTTAAATCCACTAGAACCAGCACTTGCCCAGGAGATCACATCTCCATTTTGATCGGTAATGGTGACAATGCTATTGTTGAAAGTAGACTGAATATAGGCGATTCCATTGGGAACGTTACGTTTTTGCTTTTTGCTCCCGGATTTTTTAGTTGGTTGTCTAGCCATATTTGTTGAGTAAATTGAAGGTACAACCCGCTGTTACCAGCAAGGTTAAAAAAATTATTTGCCAGGAGCTTTCTTCTTACCTGCCACGGTCTGTCTTCTACCACGTCTAGTTCTGGCATTGGTACGAGTTCTTTGTCCACGGACTGGTAAGCCCATACGGTGTCTCCGACCTCTGTAACAACCAATATCAACTAGACGCTTGATGCTCATGCCTTCTAAGCGGCGTAAATCCCCTTCAACTTGATAGTTGCTTTCGATTTCTCCTCTCAGGGCTGTTACGTCGGCATCAGAAAGGTCTTTGACGCGGGTATCTGGATTTACACCAGTAGCTGCAAGAATTTTCTGTGATCTAGTTAAGCCAATTCCGTAAATGTATGTGAGACCAATTTCAACACGCTTATCGCGTGGAAGGTCTACTCCGGAAATCCGTGCCACAATGAATCTCTCCCTATTATTTTCTTAATTGCAGTTAACAAAACGTGATGGCATAGCCTTGTGTTAGGCAATAGCACCATTACAAGTCAAGGAGGTAAAACCTGAAAATGAAAATTCAAATAGTTTTCACTTCTGACTCCTGCTGTAATCATCGCGGTTTTAACTTTGATAACTAATGTTTATCCTTGGCGTTGTTTGTGTTTGGGATTTTCACAAATCACCATCACGCGACCACGACGTTTGATCACGCTACATTTTTCACAAATTTTCTTGACTGAGGCTCTGACTTTCATGCCTTTTAAAATTGACTCCAAATAGTAAATTATAGCATTTCTAGAAGAAATATTTCAGTTCTGTAACTAGAAAAATACCAGTTGATTTATGGTAAGATCCTCTACATAGATTTATTTCTTCCGCAGGCGATAGGTGATTCTACCTTTGGTTAAGTCGTAGGGTGTCAATTCTACTTTGACGCGATCGCCAGGTAAAATCTTGATGTAATTACGACGGATTTTCCCAGAAATGTGTGCTAGAACATTAAATCCGTTATCTAAGTCAACACGAAACATTGCATTAGGCAATGATTCGGTGACAGTTCCTTCCATTTCAATTAAATCTTGCTTAGACAAGTTTTTTCCTCAACTCAACAATCTCCTATTGTCCTTATTGCATGGGCATAAAGAACACAGTTAGAGAAAATATATCAACAGTTTATTAATATATCTTAGCTAAAATTGACTTACGCCTGACTTAGAAGATAGGGCAGAGGTAATAGGCTAAAAAAATTTTTTATTTTCTCCCTAACCACACAGACCGCTACCCCTGGTTTTATCTAAGCAGCTATGATATTTTTCAAATCAGAAAAAACTTCTTCTTGGGACTGATTACCATTGACAGTTAAGAGTTGCTGGCGATCGCTGTAATAATTAATCAAGGGTGCTGTTTCATCGCGGTAGATTTCTAAGCGGCGACGAATTACTTCTTCAGTATCATCTTTGCGCCCGCGTCCTAATAATCGCTTAATCACAACCGCATCAGGTGCATCTAGATTGATCACTTTTTCACCACCTTCGTGGAGGTTGATTAGTAGTCCACCCAAAAACTTGGCTTGTGTAACTTTACGAGGAAAGCCATCTAAAATCCAACCTGTTTGAGCATCAGGTTGTTTCAGGCGTTCTTCGACCATATCTTCTACTAATTTGTCTGGGACTAATTCGCCTTTATCCATGAAACTTTGGGCTTGCATTCCCAAATTTGTTTGATCTTGAATGGCTTGACGTAAAATGTCACCTGTAGAAATATGGGGAATCTGTAAAAATTCAGCCAGATTTTTGGCCTGAGTTCCTTTTCCTGCTCCTGGGGGTCCCAAGAAGATTAATCGCGTCACTATTGTTTCACCATTCCTTCATATCGCTGAGATATAACATACGTTTGAATTTGTTTGGCAGTATCAATTGCTACACCCACTAAAATTAACAAAGATGTTGCACCTAGACCTTTAAAGGTGGGAACTTTCAAAGCACTTTCTACGGCTGTAGGGATAATAGCCACTAAGCCTAAAAAGATCGCGCCTAAAAAAGTCAGTCGGTTTGTGACTCTTTCGATATACTCACTAGTAGCTTTACCGGGACGAATACCAGGAATACTAGAACCCATTTTTTTCAAGTTTTGAGCTACATCCACTGGGTTGAGAATCAACGATGAATAGAAGTAACTAAAGAAAACAATGGAAGTTAAGTAAACAAGTGCGTATACCCAAGGGGCAGAACCACCAGGACTCAGATAGGTGTTAACAATGTTGGCTAATTCTTGATTTTTGGCGAAATTGGCAACTAACAGTGGCAAACTCAGAATTGCTGCTGCAAAAATAATGGGCATGACACCACCGGAATTAAGCCGGAGGGGTAAATAACTGCGTTGTTCAGCTAAGACTCTTCTACCCACTTGACGACGGGCAGAAATAATGGGGATACGGCGCATTCCTTCCTGGACAAAGACAATTCCCAGAATTGTGGCCAAGAAAACTAGCACCAAAACTATGACCCGACCGACAATTTCCCTACCACCAACTTGTACTAAGTCAATGGTGTCACCCAGGGATTTTGGCAGGGAAGCTACAATGTTGACAAAAATCAACAAAGATGCACCATTACCGATACCCCGTTCTGTAATGAGTTCTGATGCCCACATAACGAACATTGAACCAGCAGTTAGGGCGATCGCCGTTTCTGCTACAAACACAGGCCCAGGATTCAGAGCGAATTGTTGCAAAAATAATGCCGAAAAAGCCACACTTTGAATAATTGCCCAAACTACAGTCACATAACGGGTAATTTGTGATATTTTCCGCCGACCCGCCTCACCTTCATTTTTCTGTAAATTTTCTAAAGATGGAACAGCAGCGGTCAGCAATTGGATAATAATGGAGGCATTAATGAAAGGTAAAATCCCCAAGGCGAATACGCCCAAAGTAGACAATCCCCGCCCCGAAAATATATCCAATAGACCAAAGATGGAATTATTGCCCGATATAGCTTCAGCAAACCGCTGGCGATCAATTCCTGGTACTGGCAAAAAGATCCCCAGACGAACCAAAATTAAAATACCGACAGTAACAAGCAGCCTACCTCTAAGTCCGGCTGCCTGCGCCATCTGCATAAAAGTTTCTTGAGCCGTTGGGGCTTTGTCTCGACTGATCATAGAGTTTTACCTTTGAAGTCTTAACTATGATTTACGTGATTCATTATGATGAAGATGATTAGGTTATCTGTTGACCAATGATCTCTTCCCCAATGACCAAGAGATAAGATTTTTCATCCTGACTATAATTTGATGAAGATGATTAGGGTATCTATTAACCAAGGATCTGTTCCCCAATCACCAGGTGCTGTTGCAATTTGCACCTCTCATCTTTCATGCACTTTCACAACTTCCACCAGCAGCCTCTATTTTGGTGCGGGCTTGTCCTGTGAAAGCGGCTGCTTTTACATGAAGAGGAACGGTCAATTCTCCATTACCCAAAATTTTCAATGGACCTTTAACAGCGGTGAGGATACCTGCTGCTTGCAAGGATTCCAAAGTTACTTCTGAATTAGGGGGTAGGTTAGTTAACTTCTCTACATTAATCGTAGTGTAAATTTTCCGGTTAACGACGGGGAAGCCTTTGAGTTTCGGTATCCGACGATACAATGGTTGTTGACCGCCTTCAAAACCGGGTCTTGTACCGCTACCAGAACGGGATTTTTGACCACGCATCCCTAGACCAGCGCTTGCACCTTGTCCAGCGGAAATACCTCTACCTACGCGCTTACGGCGTTTTTTTGAGCCTTTTTGGGGCTTAAGATCGTTGAGTCTCATTTTGGGTTGGGATTTTAGATTTTAGATTTTGGATTGAGAATCTGATACCAGGATTGACTAAATATAGAGTTTCTCAATGGCAATACCGCGATCTTCGGCCACTTCAGTCAATGTCCGTAGGGTAGATAGAGCATTTACTGCGGCTCTAGCGTTGTTTAAAGGATTGTTAGAACCAAGTTGTTTAGCGAGAATATTACGTATTCCTGCCAACTCTAATACAGTCCGTACAGCACCCCCGGCAATTACACCTGTACCTGGTGCGGCTGGACGCATCATTACTTTAGCTCCACCACCAACACCATCAATGGGGTGAGGAATGGAATTAGATTTGGTAATAGGGATGTCAATTAGATGTTTTTTACCATCAGCGACACCTTTTTTAACTGCACCAATTACATCTGATGCTTTCCCAACGCCTACTCCAACTTGTCCACGTTCATTACCAACAACGACAATGGCACGGAAGCTGAGTTTTTTACCACCTTTGACGACTTTACTCACCCGGCGGATTTGGATAACTCGCTCCTGCCAGTTGGTTTCTTCTTTTTTTGCACGGCTTGCTTTACGACGACCGGTTACCATAATCAATGCTCTCTTTTAGTTGTCAGTTGTCAGTTGTCAGTTGTCAGTTGTCAGTTGCTACTGACTATTGACTACTGACGGACTTAGAAATCTAAACCAGCCTCACGTGCCGCCTCGGCTAGTGCTTTAATGCGACCATGATAGAGGTTGCCACCACGATCAAATACGACCTTGGTGATCCCTTTTTCTAGTGCGCGTACAGCTACCAATTTGCCAACTTGTATAGATGCTTCACAGTTAGCGCCAGAAGCGATATGAGATTTCAATTCTGGTTCTACTGTTGATGCAGCTACTATTGTTTCCTGTTTGGTATCATCAATGACTTGAGCATAAATATGCTCATTGGATCGGAATATAGATAAGCGTGGGCGTTCCGGTGAACCGTTAACTTTGCCACGAACGCGACGATGACGACGCTGTTTGGATTCTCTACGTGTAAGTTTCATGTTTACTTCTTACCACCCTTACCAGTCTTACCAGCTTTGCGTCTGACCACTTCACCGGCATAGCGAATGCCTTTGCCTTTATAGGGTTCAGGTGGACGAACGGCGCGAATTTTAGCTGCTGTATTACCTACAATTTCTTTGTCATAACCAGTGACTATGACATTAGTAGTACCTTCTACGGCAAATTGAATGCCCTCTGGTGGTTCAATTTGCACTTGATGGCTATAACCCATGTTTAAAACTAGGTTACGACCCTGGACTTGGGCGCGATAACCAACCCCTTGAATTTCCAAACGGCGTTGGAAACCTTGGGAAACTCCCTCCACCATGTTAGCCACTAGGGTGCGGCTCAAACCGTGCATTTGTCTGGATGTGCGGGTTTCATCACGACGGGTTACTAGTAATGTTTCTCCTTCTTGGGAAAGAATGACATTGTTAGGTAGTTCACGGGAAAGCTCACCTTTCGGGCCTTTCACCACTACTTTGACACCATCAATCGCCACTTGTACTTTGGCGGGAATAGTAATTGGACGTTTACCAATACGAGACATGATTTTTTGTTCTTTGTCAGTTGTTGTTTGTCAGTTGTCAGTTGTTCGTTGTTTTGCCACTGACCAATGACCAATCACGACTACCAAACGTAGCAAAGCACTTCACCACCTAGATTTTGGCGGCGTGCTTCGCGGTCAGTCATAATGCCACTAGATGTAGAAATAATGGCAATACCGATACCGCCTAACACTCTTGGTAATTCTTTTCTGTTGGAGTAAACACGTAAACCTGGTTTACTCACTCGCTTTAAGGCAGTAATTAAGGGCTGGCGATTTTTACCTTTGTATTTCAGGGAAATAACTAGGTTACGCTTTACTCCTTCTCCTGCTTCTTCAACTTCCGCAATAAAGCCTTCTTCTTGAAGTACCTTAGCAATACTCCGAGTCATTTTGGTTGCTGGTACTTGCGTAGTTTGATGCTTCGCCATATTGGCATTGCGGATGCGCGTCAGCATATCTGCAATTGTGTCGTTAGCCGCCATCGTTCCCTCTTTAGATGAACTTATTGATCACGAAAGGGCATTCCCATTTCCTTAAGTAAGGCGCGGCCCTCTTCGTCGGTTTTTGCTGTGGTAATGATGGAAATATCCAACCCACGGACTTGATCGATGCTGTCGTATTCGACTTCTGGAAAAATTAGCTGTTCACGGACACCTAGAGTGTAGTTACCACGTCCGTCAAAGCTTTTGGCACTGACACCACGAAAGTCTCTAATTCTGGGTAGTGTAAGGTTAATCAAGCGATCTAAGAAAGCATACATCCGTTCACCTCTCAGCGTCACCATAATGCCTACTGGCATACCTTGACGAATTTTAAAGCCGGCGATCGCTTTCTTTGCTCGTGTAACTACAGGTTTTTGTCCAGTGATTAGGGCAATTTCGTTTAAAGATGCTTCCAGTGACTTAGCATTTTGAGCAGCTTCTCCCAAACCTCTATTTACAGTTACTTTAATCACCTTGGGTACTTGATGTACGTTGGTGTATTGAAACTGATTAATCAATTTGGGGGTAATTGTCTCTTGATATACAGTTTTCAGTCTTGTTGTGGCCATAGTGTTCTGTCCTTATTTTCCCTGGGCTTGGTCAGGGAATTTTAGATTTGGGATTTGGGATTTGGGATTTAAGATTTTGGTGGAAAACCTCAAATCTCATCCCCATTCACCAGTTTATTTATCAAGAATTTCACCTGTTTTTTTAAGCATTCTCACTTTCTTGCCTTCGGAGGTGAAAGTGTAGCAAACTCGACTAGCAACGTTTTGCTTGGTAGAATAGAGCATAACATTGGAGCTATGGATGGGATACTCCTTAGTCACTATTTGCCCTGATTCGCCTTCCTGCTGGGGTTTAACGTGCTTGGTTTTAATGTTGACACCTTTGACAAGCACTTTGCTCAGTTGTGGTAGTGCTTGAATCACTTCACCAACTTTGCCTTTATCTTTACCAGCGATGACTTGGACGGTATCACCGGTTTTGACGTGCATTTTATGAAAAACTTTGGGTTGTGGCTGCTTTGCCATTACAGCACCTCCGGAGCCAGAGAAACAATTTTAGTAAAGTTTTTGTCACGCAGTTCTCGAGCTACGGGTCCAAATACCCGTGTACCTCTAGGATTACCTTCTTTGTTGATAATCACTGCGGCGTTATCATCAAAGCGGATACTCATACCACTATCACGATTAATAGCTTTGCGTGTCCGCACAATTACTGCTTCCACAACATCTGACTTTTTAACCGCCATGTTGGGTGAAGACTCTTTAACAACAGCGATAATTCTATCGCCTACGCCACCGTAACGGCGGTTACCTGCACCTAATACGCGGATGCACATTAGCTTTTTAGCACCGCTATTATCTGCGACATTCAGATAAGATTGGGGTTGAATCACAACTGCTCTCTCTTTTGGGTTCGTTGTAGCTTTCGATACAACGGTTTACGTTGTAGTTTTGGTGTTGAGGATTTCTGTAACTTGCCAACGCTTAGTTTTACTAAGGGGTCTAGTTTCTTGAATCCGCACGCGATCGCCTACTTTACACGTATTTTCTTCATCGTGAACTTTATAGCGGCGGGTTTGAACTACGATTTTGCCGTACTTGGGGTGAGGAGCGCGGTTTTCTATGGCTACTACCACAGTTTTTTGCATTTTATCGCTCACTACCAAGCCAACTCGTTCTTTGACTGCCATAATCTCCTACTTTTGTTCTTCGTCTGATTTGCTGGCTGACCTTTTGCGTTCTCCTTCTACTGTTAGCAGTTGGGAGAGACGATGGCGGGCGTGTTTAAACTGGTGGGGCTTTTCTAGTTGCCGAGTAGCTTTTTGTAACCGCAACTGGAACAGTTGTTTTTTAACGGCGACAATTTCCTCGGACAGTTGTTCGTCACTTAATTCTCTAGCTTCCGCAATTTTGGGAAGAGGCATAACCTACTCCTGCTCCTGTGGTTGAGAGCGCGCAATAAATTTGGTCTTAATTGGCAATTTAGCATCAGCCAATCGCATAGCTTCGCGGGCAGTTTCTTCAGCAACACCGGCGATTTCAAACATAATCCGGCCGGGTTTGACTACAGCTACCCAGAATTCTGGAGAACCTTTACCAGAACCCATCCGGGTTTCAGCAGGACGCATGGTAATGGGTTTATCTGGGAAAATGCGAATCCAGATTTTACCACCCCGGCGAATATAACGAGTCATTGCCCGACGGGAAGCCTCGATTTGCCGTGAGGTAATCCAAGATGGTTCTTGGGCTTGGAGTCCAAAGTCCCCAAAGTTTAGGGTACTACCACGGCTGGCAAGACCTTCCATGCGTCCGCGTTGTTGTTTGCGGAATTTAGTTCTTCTAGGACTTAACATGATTTGTCAGTTGTCAGTTGTCAGTGGTCGGTTGTCAGTTGTCAGTTGTCAGCTTGTTTTATTACTGACGATTGACTAAGCTTCATTGGATCGGTCTTCAAACTGCTGACGGCGACGCTGTTGTTGGCGACGACGGGGTTCGCGTTCACGATCACCACGGTCACGGTCACGTTCTCTGGAGGCTGGGGCGGGAGATTCTTCCTGTCCAGGAATAATTTCGCCTTTAAATACCCAAACCTTAATGCCGAGAATTCCGTAAATTGTCTTGGCTGTGCAGTAGGAGTAGTCAATGTCAGCACGTAATGTATGGAGGGGAACTCTACCTTCACGGGTCCACTCTGTGCGGGCAATTTCTGCTCCGTTGAGACGACCACTGACTTGAACCTTAATTCCTTGTACACCTGCCCTTTGCGCCCGTTGAATGGCTTGACGGACAACTCGGCGGAAGGAAACCCGACGTTCTAATTGTTGAGCAATATACTCGGCAATCAGGTAGGCATCAGCATCAACTCGTTGAACTTCAACAACGTTAATGCGAATTTGGCGATTACCGCCTAAAGCTTCTTGCAGTCCAGTTCGTAATGATTCAATCCCTTGACCACCACGACCTACAACCACACCCGGTCTAGCTGTCCGTACTTCTAGGTCAATTTGATCAGCTTTGCGCTCAATTCTGACTTCGGAAATGCCGGCGTTATTTTGAGCGTATCTACCTAGTTTTTGTTCGATGTATTGACGGAGTTTGTGGTCTTCTTGTAGAAGTTCTGGATAACGGTCAGGTTCTGCAAACCAACGGGATTGGTGTTCTTGAGTTATACCCAGTCGAAAGCCAACTGGATGAATTTTCTGTCCCACAAATGCTTCCTCTAAAATTTCTGACTGTACGCAATTTTGTTGTGTCTGTCTGGCTGTTTACTCAGCAGTAGCACCAGCGGCAACAGCGACAGTGATATGACACGTTGGTTTGCGAATTTGGTAAGCTCGACCTTGCGCTCTGGGTTGAAATCGTTTCAGCACTGGTCCTTGGTCAGCATAAGCTTGACTAATTACCAAATTAGCTCTGTCCAAGCCAGCATTATGCTCGGCATTAGCTGCGGCACTTCTGAGAACCTTTAAGACTGGTTCACAAGCACCGTAGGGCATAAATTCGAGAATGATTAATGCTTCTCGGTATGAACGTCCCCGAATTTGATCAAGTACACGGCGCACTTTATAGGGAGAAATGCGGATATAACGGGCGATCGCCTTAACTTCAGTAGTATCAATTGCCATAACTTACTCCATTTTTACCAATTAAAAATTCACAAATTAAAAATGAATAATTCTCATGTTTTAATTTTTAACTTTTAATTGATCTATCTCCCTGATTTTTTGTCACTTTTGCCATGACCTCTGTAGGTACGAGTCGGAGCAAATTCTCCTAACTTATGACCTACCATTTGTTCATTGACAAATACGGGAACATGCTGCCGTCCATTGTGAACAGCGATAGTGTGACCTACCATCAAGGGCAAAATTGTTGAAGCTCTTGACCAGGTTTTGATCACTTGTTTTTCATCTTTTGCGTTCAACTTCTCAATTTTCTTGAGGAGATGATCAGCTACAAAAGGACCTTTTTTTAAAGAACGACCCATAGTTCAATTCTGGATTTTGGATTTTGGATTTTGAATTTCTTAATTTTGGATTTTGGATTGATTATCTATGGATTAATTAGTTGAACATTTAATGCCAATTAATAGTCTCCAATCTAAAATCCAAAATTTAAAATCTAAAATTCTAAGACTGACGACCACCACGACCACGTTTAGAAGATTTACGGCGGCGACGGATAATTAGCTTAGTGCTGGCTTTTTTCCGCTTCCGTGTCTTAGCTCCTAAAGTAGGTTTACCCCAAGGTGTTACAGGACCAGATCTACCGATAGGCGCTCTGCCCTCACCACCACCATGTGGGTGATCTACTGGGTTCATGACGCTACCTCTAACCTTGGGACGACGACCTTTCCAGCGATTTCGTCCTGCTTTACCAGCACTGAGGTTTCTTGCATCTGTATTACCGACTTGTCCGATGGTGGCATAGCACTCACGGCGAATCAAGCGGACTTCACCAGAAGGTAACTTTAGAGTTACATAATTGCCTTCTTTAGCAACAACTTGCGCTGTTGCCCCTGCTGCACGCACGATTTGCCCGCCTTTACCAGCAGTCATTTCTACGTTGTGAACGCTAGTACCCAAGGGGATGTTTGACAAAGGTAAAGCATTACCATCTTCAATGGGAGAATCAGGCCCAGCAATTACTTTTGTACCTACAGTCATCCCGTTTGGTTGGAGGATGTAACGCTTTTCGCCATCTTCATATAACAATAAAGCGATCCGCGCATTCCGGTTGGGATCGTATTCAATGGCTGTAACTGTAGCAGGTATATTCCGCTTATCTCGTTTAAAATCAATAATGCGGTAAAGTTGTTTGTGTCCGCCACCCCGACGACGGCTGGTTATCCGCCCTTGATTGTTCCGACCTTTGGGACGATGAACTGATTCAGTTAATGATTTTTCTGGCTCAGTTTTGGTAATTTCGGCAAAGTCGGAGATGGTAACTTGGCGAGTACTGGGGGTATAAGGGCGATAAGAACGAGTACCCATAGTTGGATTTTGGATTTTGAATTTTGGATTTGGGAGTCAGAATTTCTTGATTTTAATTTCCGATTTTTAATTGTCACTTGGCATTGTTTTTATTAGCCCAATCTAAAATCTAAAATCTAAAAATTTCTAGACTTCTGGGAAGAGAACTTTCCTGATTTTTTCCTCATCCCCAGGGGCGACGGTGACAATAGCTCGCTTATATTGGGGTTTGAAACCAATAAATCTACCTACACGGCGTTTTTTGCGTGGAGGATTGGCGGTATTTATTTTGACGACTTTAACTGCAAATAAGTCTTCAATTGCGGCTATAATTTGGGGTTTAGTGGCTTTAGGAGTTACTTCAAAGGTGTATTTGTTTTGCTCCATGAGCATTGTCGCTTTTTCGGTGAGAATGGGGCGACGCACTAAGTCTGGCAGGTCACGGGTCTCAACTTTAACCATTGTAGACCTCCTGAATTTTCGCTAGTGTTGATGGTGTAACGACAATTTTGTCTGCATGAAGTAGGTCATAAACGTTCAACTGATCAGCAGCTATCAGTTTGAGGTTTTCGACGTTACGGGCTGATAAAAGCACGTTTTCTGCAATTTCTGACAAAATTAAAAGTGTTTTCTCTTCTGGTGCTGCGCCCCATCTAGCTAATGCTGATACGAGTTCTTTGGTTTTAGGGCGTTGTAACTCGTTGCCAAATTCTTCAACGATAATTAAATCTTGAGCGCGGCTGATTAAAGCTGTACGTAATGCTAACCGACGCTCTTTGCGGTTCATTTTCAGATTGAAATCTCTGGGTTTAGGTCCAAAGATGACACCACCACCACGCCATAATGGTGAACGAATAGAACCAGCACGGGCGCGACCTGTGCCTTTTTGCCGCCAAGGTTTACGACCACCACCACGAACTTCTGCACGAGTTTTGGTGCTGGCAGTTCCCTGGCGAGAATTAGTCATTTGCCTGACTAGGGCGCGGTGTACAATATGTACCGCTGTTGTTTCTTTGGCAACTGGTAAGTCAAAGCTTGTCTCTCCGACTTGCTCTCCTTGCCAATTTTTAATTACACTCTCTACCATCTTTGTGTCCTTTGTCCTTTGTCAGTTGTCGGTTGTCAGTTTCTACACTAGCAATGACAAATGACTATTTTCTACCAACTTTCTTTGCAGGGACAACGTTCACTAAGGCTCCTGGTTTGCCAGGAATTGCTCCCTTAATGAGGATTAAGTTGCGTTCTGCGTCTACTCGCACTACTGTGAGTTTGCGAATTGTGACACGAGTACCGCCTAAACGTCCTGCCATTCTTTTACCGGGATAAACACGACCGGGGGTTGTACCAGCACCAATAGAACCTGGCGCTCTATGGTTTTTAGAACCATGGGACATAGGACCGCGACCAAAGTTATTACGCTTTTGGTTGCCCGCAAAGCCGCGACCGATGCTTGTACCAATTACATCTACAATTTCACCAGCACTAAAAATATCTGCTTTAATTTCTTGACCTAAAGCATAATCACCAGTGCTATCGGTGCGATATTCATTCAGATGACGAACTGCTGGGGCGGATGATTTAGCCAAATGACCCAATAATGGTTTATTCAATGCTTTGGGCTTGACTTCACCATAACCAACTTGAATGGCAGAGTAACCGTCAGTCTGTTCTGTTTTAACTTGTGTGACAGTGCATGGACCGGCTTTGATGACGGTGACAGGAATGGATACTCCTTCTTCATCAAATATTTGGGTCATGCCCAGTTTGGTGCCGAGAATACCTACAGACACAGTTACTGGTTCTCCTTTCTAATTACTGACCTGGAAATGGAATTGGGGACAGCTTTTGCGGCTATCGCTTGAGGATAAACTATACCTCTTGAATTTGGACTGGCTTTAGACAGTGCAAATCCTTAGCGCGGCAACAATTTTTGTCCCTTGTGTTTTAGTGAATTTGTTTATTTTCACTTAGTTAACCACCATAACAGGAATAACTCCTTGCTCTATTGAGAAGGTATTATTTCTGCAATTCAATGCGAGGCTTGATTGCTTTGCGCTTTGTGCAGCAATGCTTTCGTCCAAGCAGTTGCTCTGGCACTCTACCGTTGTAGTCGGACTTAAGTGGTTATTGCCCCTCAGTATCCTTTGCTTGAGACTTAATATAATGCCATAAAACCAACATTATTGCTCAGGGACTACTTGTTTTCTTACCTTAAACTATTGTTTGAGGTTTTGCCTAATTATTTTTAGGTTTTACGGGAGTGATTTGGTGTGGGAGCTTGAAATACCCTACCTTAAGACGGACAGGGCTTCCCCATTTGTAGGGAATAGCCTCCAGGACTTTGTAGTCCTATTGGTCTCACATCCCCTCTAAGGGCAGGAGTCCTAATTCCCAAGACCCAAATCTTTTACCCTGAGCTATACCGAAGGTTTCTCTTGGCAACACTTACCTACCAGCTTAGTTTTTGCTTACGGCATTGGTGTTAAATTATGATTTTGGTTCTTGCTTTGACCTGAAAGCTTTTTTAGTTTAGCAGTCACTTGATGTGTCAGGTCTAGTTTATTCTCGCAGGAAGCTAACTAAAAACTGAAATCTTAGGACTAACTAAGAACTCTAAATAAGATGGCTATCTATTTATACTATTCGGTCACAATCTAATAATATAAATCATTCATTAATTTTTGTCTAGTATTTTTTTGGGTATTTTATGGGGTCAGGGGCGGATTAACCAATATTTCAGGGGTGGGTTGTGAAAATTCTGGAAAATCTGGAACTTCATGCAACTTAAATCTACCACTATAAGGTGAATAATAGAGATATCTGAGTGGGATAGGAAGAAAATTTATGGCACTAATTACCACTGGCAACGGTTTCATCCGCAATCTGGAGAAATTTGGCGCGTTGGGTGTTTATGTTCCTCTAGAGGGAGGCTATGAAGGTCGGTATTTACGCCGATTACGGGCGGCTGGCTATATTGGCCTCCATATTACTGCTAGAGGACTAGGTGACGTGGCTGCGTATTTAACACAAGTTCATGGTGTTAGACCACCACATTTGGGTAAAAAAAGCACTGGTAGCGGTGCGGCGGTTGGTGATGTCTATTATTTACCACCAATGATCGGTTCTCATTTGGCACAATTACCTCCTAAGTCTAAGGGGTTGGTGTTGTGGATTATTGAGGGACATATTTTGTCTGATCAGGAAGTTCAGTATTTAATGGATTTACCTAAGTTAGAACCACGGGTTAAGGTGGTGATTGAGAGAGGTGGCGATCGCACTTTCCGTTGGACTCCTTTGGAAAAAACTCTGTTAGCTAGTTAAGCTAGGTGAGGGTGGGGAAACCCCCCCCCTACAGTTTTTTGTGAGATATATTAATTCTGAATTTCTTGTTGTACCCAAGCACGGAATTTTTTACTAGCTTGCACTTCATCAATTTGACAATCTTGCAAAAATTGGTAAAGTTGTTCTTTGGGTATTTGAGAAAATGTAGGACTTTTTTCTAATTCAATGTATTGATGATCTTGAAGTTGATAAATTCGCCATATTTCACCGTTATAACGCCAAAATTCTGGTACTCCCATGCTGGCATAAAATTTGAGTTTGTTAATGTCGGTATGAGTAATATCTATTTCTACGATTAAGTCAGGTGGCGGATCTTGGTTTAAATCAACTTTTTTACCAACTACTTTTGGCTGATTTTGGATGTAATAACAATTATCAGCTTCCGCACTTCTTTGTAAATCATCACGGTTTAAGGTGGTAGAACCCATGGTTTTAATTTTTAAACTCATTTCTTCTACTAAAATGCGAATGAATAGTTCAATTAATCTGGTAGCACTTTCATGTTCTTCTAATGGCATGGTTATTTCTAATGTACCTTGATCATAAATAAGTCGAGAAGAACGATTTTGTCCTAATGCTGCTAAAATTTGCTGGTAATTTTGCCAACTAATATTATGAAAAACTACTCGCTGTTCTGCTAGGGTAGTTTCTGGGGTGATATTGTTTAGTTTATTGATTGTACTAACCATAATTTGCCTTAAAGTTAAGCTTAATATTTATTGTATATACTAATCATATTTGATTTCTGAAAAATTTAGATATACAGCAGATTGCAGATCAATTAGGTACAAAATCTAAATTAAACCCTATACACCAAACCAGTTTTACTCCTGACTCGGTGACTCCTACTGTAGGTAGACATCGTACCAAAAGTTTCTAGGAAGGTACGTTACGCTTCGCTAACACACCCCACATACAGCAGTTTCCGTTATTATGAGATACAGATGTTAATAACAAAACCCTTGTAACACAGGCATACTTCGACAAGCTCAGTACAAGTCTTGCCTGTTCATAGTGTACCTCATGTAGATCGAATGTGCTGTATAATAGAAATATTAGATTTTAGGATGATCTTTTGTATTAATTGCCCATTCTACTTGTCTTAAAATTCCCCGTAACATTCCCACCTCCACTGGTTCTAAATAAGCGCGGTTATATATGTGGCGAAATTTTTCCATGCGACTAGCCGCCGTGTGAGGATAAAGATAACCTATGGTAAGTAGTAGGGATTCCAATTCTTGATAGTAGGCTTCCATAGCATCTAAAGGGGCAAGTTCTGTAGTCGGTATATTCTGATCTGTAAATATATTTGTAGCTTGAGATAGTTCATAACAGCATATAGATACGGCCGTGGCTAAATTTAAAGACGGATATTCTGGGTTAGTAGGAATAGAAACTAATTTGTGAGCATAATTTAATTCTTCATTGGTTAATCCTCGGTCTTCTCGCCCAAAAATCAAGGCTACAGGGTTTTGGACTGCTAATAACCAGGGTAGGGCAGTGCGGGGGTTTTCTATGGGAATTTCTCCACTGTAGTCACGACCGATAGTAGCGATCGCCCGGACACATCCCTGTAATGCTTGTGGTAGTGTGGGGACGATGATTGCAGATTCTAAAATTTCTTGGCCATGAACGGCCATTTTGACAGCATCGAAGGATGAGCGATCGCATTGAGGATTGACTAATATTAGTTGAGATAAGCCAAAATTTTTCATCACTCTGGCTACTGAACCGACGTTCAGGGGCCCTGCTGGTTCTACCAATACTATAATTACGTTGCTGTTATTGGTTTTGATATTAATATGTGCTGTCATATTTAAGATTCATATTTGATGGTTTCAATATAGTGGTTTTTGGTTGGATATAAGAAAGTGAAAAGTTAAAAAAATGTTGTCATTGTAACAAAAATTTATTAATTGTGAGGGGATCAACATATTAGTGGTTGAGTATTCATAAAAACTTATATCAATCAATGTTCCCATATATATATTCTACAGAAACGACAGTTAAGAAATCCTGATTAAAAAATATTGCAAGAACTTGATTTAGTTGCTAGTCTGTGTAGGTACGACAGCACTGGTGAATGCTCGAATCATTTAAAAGAGGTAAAATCAATGAGCTTTATCCATTCTGCCAAAAGTATTTTATGTTGTCTGTTCCCATTGTGAGGATGAGGAACTTCTGCTTCCTACAAGCAATAGAGGGGTATTGCAAATGAGCAGAAAAACAATTTTCCGTCTGATTACTGAATTGAAATTTGATTTTTATTTACCGTTCATCAATCGTCTTACTTGTTGACTGCTAAGTGCAAAAAGGAAAGACGAAGAATTTGGAGGTGAAAAGCGATGAAGATTCAAGGAAAAGTTGCACTAATTACCGGGGCTTCTCGTGGAATTGGTAAAGCGATCGCTTTAGAATTAGCCAAACAAGGAATGAAAAGGTTAATATTGGTAGCACGCGATCGCCAAAAGTTAGCTGAAGTAGCCACAGAAATCGAAGCTTTGGGTGTAGAAACTACAATCATGGCTTTAGACTTAACTCACTCAATCAACGTCAACATAGCCGTAGCCCAACTTTGGCGCAGTTATGGGCCAATTCATCTATTAGTAAATTGTGCCGGAGTCGCACATCAAAATTCATTTCTGCAATCCAAACTTCCCCAATTGCAAGAAGAACTTTCCGTTAATTTATTGGGAATGTACACCCTCACCAGCTTGATAGCCAAACGCATGGTCAGTCAAAAAAAGGGCATCATTGTCAATGTCTCCAGCTTAATGGGGAAAGTTGCCGCACCGACAATGGCCACATATTCCGCTACCAAGTTTGCCATCGTCGGATTTACCCAAGCTTTACGTCAAGAACTTGCCCAACATAATATCCGCGTTATCGCCTTACTTCCTTCCCTAACAGAAACAGATATGGTGCGTGACTTGCAATCATTTCGGGGAGTAATTCCCATGACACCGGAACAAGTTGCCCAAGCGCTCGTTATCGGCATAGAAAACGATACCGCAGAAATCCTAGTCGGCTGGCAATCTCACTTAGCCGTATTATGTCAACGTCTCGCCCCTTGGTTACTAAATATCATCATGCAACTAGCAACACCCAAAAAACCATTACCTGACGCTGCGGGATAACATTCAATCTCTTTGAGTTTTGTTTCGCGCAAAGAGACAAAAGAGCAAAGAGTTTTTTGTGTCTTTGCGTAAGGTAAAGTTAAAAAATGGTAGGTTGGGTTAAGCGAAAGCGCAACCCAACTAAAAATCTGATAATGTTGATTTTTAGGCTTAACTAAACTTTATTACCCCATAAATGATGATGAGAACCAAGGAGAATAATATATGCAAGTAAGACAATAAATTTTTGATGTTGATGCAGGTTTAATAACATGTCAAATATGAGTAAGCTAACATCAATGGTAAAGCAATAAAAGGATCTACATATCATGACTATTGCACAAGAAACACGCTACTACTCACCTGAAGAATACCTAGAATTTGAGGTAAATTCAGAGCTACGTCACGAATATATTGATGGATTAATTATCCCCATGACAGGCGGAACACCAAATCATAATAAAATAGCTGGTAATTTATATGTTGCCATACATTTTGCCCTCAAACGCCAACCTTATGAAGTCTATTATACTGACCAACGGCTTTGGATTCCTAAACGACAGATTCATACTTATCCTGATGTCATGGTTGTCCAAACTCCCCTAGTGTTTGCAGAAGGAAGAAATGACACCATTACTAATCCAGTTATGATTGCTGAAGTCTTATCAAAATCTACCAAAGGTTATGATAGAGATGAAAAGTTTGCAGCTTATCGGACTCTTGCTAGTTTTCAAGAATATATTTTAATTGACCAATACACAATTCACGTTGAACAATATGTCAAAACTGATCATAGAAAATGGATGTTTTTAGATTATGAAGATATTAATGATACTTTAAATTTAACTTCTATTCCAGGTCAAATTTCTCTGGCTGATATTTATGAAAAAATAGACTTTAGCAGTACAGAATCTTAACTATTTGTCTGCATCAGGATGTCCAGGATTTGAGGATTTACAGGATGTTTTTTAACAGTATCATGTTTTGATTTTCGATTGTCCATCTTTATCTGTGTTTATCTGCGTTTATCTGCGTTCAATTATTCTTGATATTACACTCCTCGGTAGATTCTCACCACCAATTTATCTTTTTTTCTCAGGTAAATTACGAGGGGGGATTATTCTCCCTTGATAAAATTCCCTTTCCAACTTACTCAAATTCCACCATCCTGCACCTAATAATAGAGGAATAACTGTTTCTATTATTACTAATGAAATTGATTTTGTTTCTACGAAAAATGCTAATAAAGGACTACTAGCTAAAGCAACAATAGTCAGAACAGCAACCAAAAATTTTAACTGTTGAACTCTTTTTAAAGCCTGACGACAACTGGCACATTTTTCTGTATGGGAATGATATCTTTCTAGTAGTAATTCTTTATTTAGTAACAGTGGTGGTAAAGATTCCCCTGGAAATGTTTCTCCATGATATTGATTTACCCATTTACGTAATTCAGAAACAAAAGTATCTGCTTTAGTAGCCAAATAAAAAGCTTTATTAAAATTAGCACTACCTCCTTTAGCAGCTAAATAACGTTCTTGATAATGGAGAAAAATTTGATCATCTTCTAAAACGCCATTTTGTCCGATGTGATAATACCAACGAGGTCGAATTTTAATAAAAAATCCTGGTAGTTTAGAAGCAAATTTAAAGGGAAAGCGGGCAATTAGGCGACATTCACCTTTACGAATTGGTACAGCATAAACAACAGTTAAAATTCTCCCTTTATCAGCATTAATATCATGCCACATTAACCCGGGAGCAATAAATGTTGTCGAAAGTTTTCCTGATTGTCCTGGTTTTAACCCTTGTTTCCAAATCCCTTCAAAACCATATTTTCCAGATTGATCTATTTCTAATTCTAATGGTGCAGCATTAGCTCTATTCCCAACTGTGCGATGATGAGTAAAGGCAACATGACTAGGATCAAGGATGTTTTCTAATAATGTTAAAGCATCATAGGGAACATCTCGAAAGGTGTTGATAATTACCCATCCTTCCGGTGCAGTTTCTATTGGTTCAACCAGAGGAATTTTTGTATTTGCAGCATTTTCTGGATTACCAGCATAAACAAATAATAAACCCTGTTTTTCTGTTGCCGGTAAAGAGGATACACAAGCTCTAGGAGAAGTTTCTGCTTTCGCATCTGGTACTTGTTGGGGAATTTTTTGACAAGTTCCATCTCCAGCAAATGACCAACCGTGATAAGGACATTCTAATAGTCCATCTTCATTAATTCTTCCTTCAGAAAGAGGTGCAAGACGGTGAGGACATTGATCTATAAATACTTGCCAAGATTGCAGTTTTTGATCCCACCAAATCACAATATCTTTACCTAAAAGTGTGAAAGGAGTGGGTTTAGTCTTATCTAAATCTTCCAGATAATGAACGGGATACCATGCTTCTGCTAATTCAAAAACATCTGGGTTAGTTCCTCCGGGTAATATTTCTGTAGAGGAATTTTGATTGATTATAGATTGTGTTTGCACCATTTTCTGTAGTAATGAATTTTCAATAAATGTTAATTTACAGCAGATTGCAGATACATGAGGTACAGAACCTTAGTTTTACCTTCTGCCCTCTGCCTCCTACTATAACATTCTAGCAATAATTATACCTAATTGGACGCTGATAATTCCTAAAATTGTACTACCAAAAAAATAACCAGCAGCAGTTAACCAATGACCACGTTGTAATAAACCAACCGTATCTAACCCAAAGGTGGAAAATGTTGTATATGCACCTAAAAATCCTGTAGTGACAATCAATTTAATTTCTGGGGAAATAATGGCTGTTTTTTCCATAGCTAAAGTTGCGAAAAAACCCATTGCTAAACAACCGCTAATATTAATAAAAAAAGTTCCATAGGGAAAACTCAAACCAAAACTGTTTATAAACCAAATGGTTAAGTAATAACGTATTAAAGCACCCGCGATCGCTCCCAAACTAATGGCAATGGGAACACGCAGAGTAGGATTTTGTGACATATTAACTATCCCTTATTTATATCTGCTTTTGATTTAGATTCATGGACATTTAACGACTCTAAAATTCCTCGCATAGCTGGTAAAGAATTTTGGGATATGATTCATCTTGAATATGAGCTAATTGAGAACCATATCAGACATATGTTACAGAGAATTGATCATGAATTTGCCCAGTTAGCTGCAAAGTAAATTCTATAAAGAAAATAGAGAAAGTTGTTCAGTAACCTCTTGCCCTTTTGGTTGATTTCCCTGCATTAAATGAATCAGATATTCACCTAGTTCTTTCGCTAATAATACCGGAACTGCATTACCAATTTGTTTATATTTAGAACTTACCGAACCATGAAAAATCCAATCATCAGGAAAAGTTTGAATCTTAGCAGACTCGCGCACAGTTAAAGGACGAAGTTCTACAGGATGACACATATCTGTAGCTTTTTGTTGGGGACTGGTTGTAATAGTTGGTGAAGGTTTATCCCAAGATAATCTTCTGTAAAAACCCACTTTTCCTCCACCAGAATTATAAGTGCCTCCCATTGCTTCTCTTTGTAATTCTTCTGGTAAATTTCGCCAATTTTGTCCTGCTTCTAATAATCTTAAAAACTTCAGCCGTTTTTCTGAATAAGCAATAAATTCTGGTTGGATATCAATAAAATCTGTTAACGCATCTTTTAAAGTTCTCCACTTTGGTAAAATTTTCCCATCTTTACTATATTTGGCTAGAGGAAATGTAGCATTTTCAGCATCTCTAGAACCAATAAAAACTACACGGGATCTATTTTGGGGAACACCATAATCTGCGGCTTCTAAAAGGTTGTAAACTACATTATAGCCTAATTCCTTCATTTCTGATAAAACGACTTTCAGCGCTGCACCATTCATTTCATCAAGTTCTAAAGCTGGATAATCTTTTCCTCTTTGATTAATAGGACGATGACGCAAAGAAGCAGAAAGTAAACCTCTAACATTTTCCATTAAAAAAAATCGGGGTTGGACTTCTTTCACAATACGGATAAAATCCATAAATAAACTCCCGCGTGGGTCCATAACTGAACCCCTTTTTCCTGCGGTGCTAAATGGTTGACAAGGGGGACCACCTGTAACTAAATCTACCTCTGAAGGAAGTAACGCACGACCTAAATTTAAAACTCTTCCACCTTCTTCTAGTAATTCTTGGGAAGAAACTTTTTCCAATTCTCTGGGAATAGCACTTTTTTGGAGATAAGGTCTATTTAAAGCAATTGTTTTGACAGCATCACGGTCTTTTTCAACTACACTAACAGTATGAAATCCAGCTTGTTCTAGTCCTAAATCTAAGCCATAAGCACCTGTGAATAGTGAAATGCAAATAGGTTTATGATTGATCATTATTTTTTAAGTAATTTCTAAAATTAATGACTATTGTATTAATATACAGTATAAATGATCCGCTTGTAAAATTAACAATAAAATTTACTATTACAAATTTTTAGGACTTACGCAAAAAAACCTCAAACTCTTATTCCTCGGTGTTCTCTGCGTCCTGGTGCGGTTCGTTATTCCGTAACTCATCCGTAAGTCCTAATTTTAATAAAAATAATACTTGGGTGGGCATTACCCACCCCACGAACTATTCCTTCCCTACTGCCAAACGTAGATAAGCAGAAACAAAACAATCCAGATAACATCAACAAAGTGCCAAAACAAAGAAGTGGCATTGATGCCAAAATGGCCATTATCAAAATTACCAGGAATAAAAGAACGTAATAACACAATTAACTGTAACAGAATACCCGTAAAAACGTGCAAACCGTGAAAACCAGTTAATAGATAAAACATTCCGCCGAAAGTACCAGAAGTAAAACCAAACTCCAAACTACTCCATTCCACCGCTTGGCCATACAGGAAATAACCACCCATAGCCATTGTTAAAAATAACAACAGACGATAACTATTTAAGTCATGTCTTTCCAGAGCTTTTTCGGCAAAATAAATTACAAAACTACTAGAAACCAAAATTACGGTATTAATGCTAGGATCTTTAATTTCCAAACCAGAAACACCAGCCGGCAACCAATTAACCGCAGTAGTTTTATAGATAATATAACCAGCAAAGAAACTCAAGAAAATGACACTTTCCGATAACAGAAAAACAATAAAACCAAACATTTTATTGCCTTCTTCATCATGTTCATGCCCATGACTAACATGATCTAAATCATCAGGAGAAACAGAACCATCCATTGTTAAAAAACTCCAAAATTAGGAAAAAAGTAATGAGAAAAACTATAGCGATTCTAAACAAGACCTAAAGAACTCTCTTCCTCTGTTCCCTCTGCGTCTCTGCGGTTCGTTAAAAAAATCCTGAACACACATCAAATAGAATCGCTATATTACCCATTACTCATGTTCAGAAGATGCCATTAATTCAGACTTACCATAACCATAAGGTTCACAAGTAATCACAGGAATTTCTTCAAAATTCTCAACAGGTGGGGGAGAAGAAATAGTCCATTCTAAACCAATTGCTCGCCAAGGATTAGCAGGAGCATTTTCTCCATCTATCCAAGAAATCAACATATTGAAAATGAAAGGAAGAGTAGACATTCCTAACAAGAAAGAACCCAAACTAGCGACAATATTCCAACCAATTAATTCAGGTGCATAGGAAGCAGCGCGGCGTAACATCCCTTGCAAACCTAATGGGTGCATAGGTAAGAAATTCAAATTTGTGCCAATAAATGCTAACCAAAAATGGATTTGTCCCCAACCTTCATGGAACATTCTCCCAGTCATTTTAGGAAACCAATGATAGATAGCTGCATACATTCCCATCGTCACAGTTCCATAGAGAACATAATGGAAATGACCGACGACAAAATAAGTATTATTAACATGAACATCTACTGGAACAGAAGAAAGCATAATGCCTGTAATCCCAGCAAACACAAACATAATCAAACCACCCAAAGCAAATAACATGGGTGTAGTTAAGCGAATTTTGCCACCCCAAATAGTTGCCACCCAAGCAAATACCTTAATCCCTGTGGGAATAGATACAAACATGGTTGTCACCATGAAGAATAACCGCATCCAAGCAGGTGTACCACTAACATACAAGTGGTGAACCCAAACAATGCCGCTAACCACAGCAATTAACATCGAAGAAACCGCAACAACTTTATAACCAAATAAAGGTTTACGAGAATAAACTGGGAAGATTTCGGAAAAAACTCCGAAGATAGGCAGAATGATTACATAAACTGCTGGGTGAGAATAGAACCAGAAATAATGCTGGAACATCACCGGGTTGCCGCCCTTGCTGGGGTCAAAAAAGGCAGTTCCTACCGTAATGTCAAGCAATAACATCACCGCACCTGCTGTTAAAGCTGGGAGTCCAAATAATTGGATAATTTGGGCGCTAAATACTGCCCAAACCATTAACGGCATTCTGAAAAATCCCATGCCAGGCGCTCGCATCTTCACAATGGTAGTGACAAAGTTTACCGCCCCCATAATGGAAGATACCCCGGAAATAGCTACCGCTAATAACCAGAGAACCTGACCTGTAATTAAGTTGCCTGTGGGGTTCTGAGTGCTAACGGGGGGGTATGCCCACCAACCAGACTGGGCGGGGCCACCAGGGACAAAAAAGCTGGCTATCATCAAAATACCGACCACTGGAACCATCCAAAAGGCGGCGGCATTGAGGCGGGGGAAAGCCATGTCTCGCGCCCCTATCATGATGGGAACGATGTAATTGGCTAATCCTACAAGGGAGGGAAATGTCCACAGAAACAGCATCACTGTTCCGTGCATGGTGAACATTCCGTTATATACTGTGCGGTCTATTAAGTCAGCTTCGGGGGTGATGAGTTCTCCCCGCAAAATCATGGCGAAAATGCCACCAACCAAAAAGAAAATAAAGGAAGTAACCAGGTATTGGATACCGATAACCTTATGGTCGGTACTAAAGCTAAAGTATGTTTTCCAGGTTTGGGGGGGATGTTGGTGATGTGATTCACCAGCAAGAGGAATGGGGATGTTAGTCATTCGATTTTAGATTTTAGATTTTGGATTTTGGATTGCCAATTTTTAGATTTTTGATGACCAAATCTAAAAGCAAAAGGTTAGTTAACCAGGGAAATTAACTAATGGTGGTGCGGCGGGTTCAACGGTTTTCCAACCGCTATCAATGCCGTTTTCTATTTTTAGGGCATATTCCGAAGCTGCTTGGTTAGGTGCTGGGCTGGGTGTTTGACTGGCAGCTTTGCTTAACCACTGCTGATATTTAGTGGGTGATTCAACGATGACTTTGGCTCGCATGGTGGCAAAGTATGTACCGCTATACTGGGAGTCCGTGAGGTCATAGGCACCAGGGCGAATGGGGGTAAATTCAAAATCGAGGTCGTTACCGGGAATAATGTCTTGTTTGAGGCGGAAAGCGGGGACATAAAAGCCGTGAAGTACGTCTTCTGAATGCAGATTTAGACGAATACGGCTACCCTGCGGTAAATGCAATTCTGTACTGGTAACGTTGCTTTCTGGGTAATGAAACACCCACGCCCACTGTTTAGCTAAAACATCAATATGTTCTACGTCCTCACCTACAGCAACTTCTGGATCTGCATCTGCTACCGCATAGGCTGTTTCCATCTTCATGGGGTTATGCAAATGGACGTGGTGAGATGGCCCCTGAATACCCATTTGCTCGTAAACTTGGTAACTATAACCTGCAATCCACAATACCAACATCACTGGGATTGCTGTCCAAACTACTTCTAAAGTGACGTTTCCTTCAATATGGGGACCATCACCAAAATCTGTAGATTTGGCACGATGGAAAGCAATGGAATAGAGAAGAGTCGCTGTTACTCCCAGGAAAATTAAAGCTCCTAATGTTACCAAAAAGCTAAATAAATCATCAATGAGATGAGATTCAGCCGCCGCTTGGGGAGGAAGCCAATAATAAGCCTGTTTACCAATCCATAGACTAGTAATAGTTACGGCAACTGCCCCAGTGCTAAGGGTCAAAAAGTTGAGAATTTGCCGAATTTTCATAATGGTCAGTTGTCAGTTGTTAGACAAGAATTTTTACACTAATTACCAATTACCTATTACCAAATATCCGATTAATGTCTTGTCCTGCACGGAGTAATTTATCTGCCGTGTTGTGAACACCGAAATCAGCTGCTAGGTGCGCTCCTAATGTGCCGTGAAGATACATCAGCAACATAATAATTACACCCACAACTAGATAAGAAATTTGTACTTCTCGCTCTTCGTATTTGCCAATAACATAACGTTGCCAACCTCGCCAAAAGGTCATACCAACAATCATTGCTAATAGCAAGACACCGCCCACACCATGCCACATCATTGTGGGCATTGCTAACATTCCCCAAGGACTTTTGATATCTGCTGGTGGGGCTGCCAATAACATTTCATAAAAACCTGCACCAACTGTGAAAAATGTAATCACAGCCGCAGCAAAAATATTGTACCAACCGACATCAAATAATTGAGAACGTTCTACTTTAATTCCCAAAAATTTGAAAACCCATTTTTCCAAGGGGAAAAATACACCTAAAAGATCAAAGATAATCCCAATGATGAATAAACCTAATGTTAGGTGTACTAAATTAGGATGAATAGGAATGGCATAAGGTAAACCATTTGCACCCATTTGGTGACTAATTTGGTCTAATAATTCTGAATTCATGGCAAGATTCCATCCTTTACCGCTTCCACAACAGGTACGGTATGTAGGCCATACACCCATACAAGTTCATCACCAAGATATACTTGAAACCCCACTAACGCCGTTAATAAAACTGCCACAGCTATGTAATGAAAAGGCAGTTTTTTGGGGTTACGACTTCGTAAAACATACCGCCAAGCGTTAATGGCGGCGATAATTCCTGATAGTGACCAACCGATGAGAGTATGAACATTTAATACTGATTTAGCTAGTTCGTAGGGTTTCGCTAAACCAGCTTCAAATTGACCAAAAATAATCGCTACAAAAATAGAAACTGTGGCAATACACATATTCCACCAACTCACTTCAAACAAGCGAGTTTTGCCAGTTAAATAACCAGCGACATCACAGAAAACAGAAAATAATACCATCGCAATTACAAAGTGAACCACGATAGGATGTAGGGGATCTGGATATGGTAAATTATGCTCATTCAATGAAGTGAAAAAATCCAGCATTACGTTCTCCTCGAATGATTTACTACTCCTTAGCCAAACTTAAATAATTGCTAGATGCTCACTCACTGATATCAATAAATAACCACAAGCCTGGATGATTTTTTATAGGTATCTAGGCAGTTTATTTGATAAATATGGTGTGAGTTTGCGGCAAATTATAGCCAATTAACCAATTAATTTTGGTTATTATTTACCCACTTAATCATTTTTGTGTAAGGTGGGAAAAATACCAATTATCTAACAACAGTAATTATGGATGGAGCTAAACTAAATCACTGTTGGTGGTTAAATTTACTAGACCTACTTTTAAGGCGACGTAAATTTTTATTAATTGTCAGCAAAACTAAAAGTAGAACTTTTAGAATGAGAGAGGCAGCAAGAGATTTTGATCTTTGCTTTATTACAATATTTTTAAATCAAAAAAAAATATTTTTATGTTTAGTGATGTACAATTACAAATTATCACTTTGTGCTTTTAATCACTGAAATTATTAGAGTAGAGAATACTTCGACTAACTCAGAGTATTGCAACCTCAGTACAAATCGCTCAGTAACCAGAGGCAATAGGGAGCGTTGCTGATTTGATGTATGAAAATGATTTTGATGATATCCAAACTCGTAAGTATTCAGCTATAGCACTTGTTTGTACCCAGATCCCCGACTTCTTTGATCAATTGTATTCCGAAAGGATAAATCTATCTTAGAAGTCGGGGATCTTATCACCTCACCTGAATCCTTACCCAAACTCTTGTAGAGACGTTCCAGCGGAACGTCTCTAAATCTAAATTCATACTTAGTTTCAGCAACGCTAAATTTTCTCCCCTGCTCCCCTGCCTCTTTTCGTTTAGACATAATTCTGTATATTTTCACCCATCCTGGTGATCTATTCGCCAATTACCTTTACAATTTAAGTTCCTAGCAATTATCAGGAGAATAAAAGTCATTATGTTGTCTAAAAGAATCTTACCTTGTCTAGATGTTAAGGCGGGCAGAGTGGTGAAAGGAGTTAACTTTGTGGATCTCAAGGATGCTGGTGATCCGGTAGAACTGGCCAAGGTTTATAACGAAGCCGGTGCTGATGAGTTAGTGTTTCTAGATATTACAGCTACTCATGAAGATAGGGACACAATTATTGATGTGGTTTATCGCACGGCTGAACAGGTCTTTATTCCTCTAACTGTGGGTGGTGGCATTCAATCCTTAGAAAATGTTAAAGGTTTGTTACGAGCCGGGGCTGATAAGGTTAGTATTAATTCTGCGGCGGTCAGAAATCCAGATTTAATCAATCAATCAAGCGATCGCTTTGGAAATCAGTGTATTGTTGTAGCTATTGATGCTAGACGTAGACTTGATCCCGAAAATCCCGGCTGGGATGTATACGTTCGCGGTGGTAGAGAAAATACTGGTATTGATGCTCTATGGTGGGCTAAAGAAGTAACAAAAAGGGGGGCTGGTGAATTGCTGGTAACAAGTATGGATGCCGATGGAACTCAAGCTGGCTATGATGTGGAGTTAACTAGAGCGATCGCTGATGCTGTGGAAATTCCTGTCATTGCTTCCGGAGGTGCGGGTAATTGTGAACACATTCACACTGCTTTAACTGAAGGTAAAGCCGAAGCTGCTCTTTTAGCCTCTTTATTACATTTTGGACAGCTTAGTGTTGCAGAAATTAAAAATTATTTGCAAAAACATCGTGTCCCTGTCCGTCTTTCTGCTTGAGATTCAGAATATAGGAAACAACTATATCTTGGGAAGGTAAAGCACTGTTTTGGGAAAGAGTGTTAAGATAAAAGTACTTCTATGAAGAAATATTAAGAAATATGTTGATTCCTATCTTAATTTTTGATGTCGCACTTGTAGCATGGTCACTACACTTGATGGAAAAAGCCTATGAGCATAAAGAATTTTCTCTCATGTTGGCTGGTACACTAGTAGCAGTAGCTGCAGCCGCAATGCTAGTAGTTTACTTTTTAATGGGGCATTGTATTACCTACTTGTTACAAGTGTCTTAATGATCCAACAGACAACAGGCAACAACAATTTAGAATTACTACATATTACTAATGTTAATACAGCAGGTGATAGGTGACAGGTGACAGAGTGGAAAAGATTTTGGGGTCAGGCTTTTTATCTCTATTTTGTATCTCATTCCAGTGTATACTGTTATGGTGAACATTGAGAAAAGTTATCAATATTACCTCAGTTAGATATTTTTGTATAATCAAATATTAATTTAAACATTTATGAATGATACCATTCTGAAAATCTAGTTGTTATATTAGACTGAATCACTATTATCTGAAGGATTTAGTCACTGTGCGAGATGATTTACAGGGATTGGATATTAGTCATGAACAATTGCAAGAACTGACTAACTTACCTGTTAATAATAAATTAATCATTATTACTGATACTATAGGGCGATTCTATCAACAGGTACTAAAAAAAGCCCAAGCAGCAGAAATGGGAACTCTGGTTTTTCTGGGACTGGCCATTGCCCTATGTATTTACCTGTTAATAAAACTATCATCCTGGGTATCATTGATGATTTTAATTTTATGGGCAGGTGGTATTGCACAAACTGGATTATATTTCATCTGGAAACGAAAAAACAAAATTCTGCATCAGAATGTGACCAGTTCTTTGCGGATTTTATTAAACGATGTGGAAAGATATAATTCCGTGATTAAAGCTATAGATATTAATGATCAAATTGAGGATGTGGGGAACTTGGGAGTCGGTATACAAGAAAGAGAAACAGTCTTAGCAGGACTAAAACTCACCAGAGATGATTTAGTACGCGCTATCAAAACAGAGAGAATTTTGCGCGAAAATAAAAGTTTTATTATTACCAATGCCGATTTGTTTACCAATAATTTAGCAACTTTAGCATCTATGCAGGTGAATGAAGAAGCCACAGAACATGGCAGATTATTAAATGAAGCCTTACAAATTGCCTTGGATGTCCAGCATGAAATGAAAAGATTACAAAATAATAGTTAAAATTAATACATAATATCTGTTAATTAAGTTTAAGTTGTAGGTAGAGAAAATACTTGCGCTTAAATTTTCCTCAATTAATCCCTACCCATAAATTTTGAGATGAATTGGAAAGAAATCAGAGGTAACTGGGTACTTGTTCCTCGCCATCCCATTGGGATTATCCATTTTTTAGGCGGTGCTTTTGTCGCTACCCTGCCACATTTAACCTATCGTTGGTTGCTGGAACATCTTGCGGATAAAGGATATGTGATTATAGCTACACCATTTGTCAATACTTTAGATCATGTGGCGATCGCTCAATCTGTACTCCGCAAATTTGAACGCACCCTGGAAATTTTACAAGAGACAAGAGAAATCCGCAAAGTTTATCTGCCTATCTATGGATTAGGCCATAGCATGGGTTGTAAACTTCATTTACTTATTGGTAGTCTGTTTACCGTCCAGCGTGCTGGTAATATTTTAATATCCTTTAACAACTTTGCCGCCAATGAAGCTATACCCTTAGTAGAACAATTAAATCCTACATTGGAGATTGAGTTTACACCAACACCAGCCCAAACTACTCAAATAGTGCAAGAAAGCTATCAGATCCGGCGAAATTTATTAATCAAATTTAATAAAGACACCCTAGATCAATCAGCAAACCTCACCACTATTTTACAAACATTGTTTCCTGAGATGGTAACAATAAAAACTTTATCAGGAACTCACATTACACCTTTAGGACAAGATGTAAAATGGCAATCAGGAACTTCTTTTAGTCCTTTGGATGCTTTAGGACAATGGTTTAAACAAGAAGTTTACCGAGATTTAAACCAACTAAAACAAGTTATCCTGTTTTGGTTAAATCCATTTTCCTGAAATATATGTCTGGAAACCATCATTATATAGCAAGATAGATTTACTGCTAAATTCTAACTCCTGCTATATTTTTAGTCTTTAACATATAAACTCTAGAAAATTAACTGTCAATAAACAATCATTTAAAATTACATGAACGACAAAATTTTCTACTTAACCCCATCTATTGAGATGACATCAATCCTCGCTTTTGATTCAGGAAGTTACCCTATAACCACTAGAGAAAATAAAAATTGTTTGAGGTGAATCGCTGAGTCTTCTCTGGGTTTAAAGATACTCTCTAATTTATAGATTCATCCCTCCTATGTTTGAAATATTAGTCATTGATGATGACCGATCTATACAAATGTTCCTGAAAAGGATGTTAGAAAAACAAGGTTATGAAGTGATTACCGCTAGTACAGGAGAGGAAGGGATTTTAAGAACCCTAAATTCACCACCAGCACTAATTATATGTGATTGGATGATGCCAGGGCTAAGTGGGCTAGAAGTATGCGATCGCATTAAAAAAGATCCTAAATTATCCACCACATTTTTTATTTTATTAACCTCTTTAGATTCCATTGCTGATCGCGTTAAAGGCTTAGATACTGGTGCTGATGATTTTATCACTAAACCGATTGAACAAAATGAACTTCAAGCAAGAGTTAGAGCAGGTTTAAGGTTACATCAATTAAGTCAGGATTTACAAACACAAAAATCACTGTTAGAAACTGAATTAGCTGAAGCCTCAGAATATGTAAAATCCCTGTTACCACCCCCTTTAAAACATCCTCTCAGTATCAAATTTAAGTTTTTGCCATCGAGACAACTGGGAGGGGACTGTTTCGACTATAATTGGCTCGATGCCAATTCTTTAGCTATCTATCTCTTAGATACTGCTGGCCACGGACTCAAAGCAACTTTACCCTCAATTTCTGTATTAAATCTCTTACGTTCTCGCGCTCTTAAAGACTTAAATTATTATCAACCCAGTGCTGTATTAGCAGCTTTAAATAATACCTTCCAAATGAATTATGAAAATGATAAATATTTTACCATTTGGTATGGAGTTTATAATCGAGTTACCCGGCAATTAATCTATGCTAGTGGTGGACATCCACCAGCAATTATGATTTCTGGAACTACACCGACTAACACAGATGTAAAAAGATTAAAAACTCCAGGAATGCCTGTAGGTATGTTTCCTGAAGCAAAATATGTAGATTCTTCTTGTTACATTGAAAAATCTAGTACCCTTTATATTTTTAGTGATGGTGCTTATGAGATTACCCAAACAGATGGTAATCTTTGGAATTTAGAAGCTTTTATTCAGATTCTCATTAGTTTACAGTATTCTGTTGATAATCAGCTTGACTATATACTCAGTTACCTGATTGACTTAAACTCCAAAGAGACATTTGAGGATGATTTATCTATTCTTCAGGTGAAATTTGATTAATTAGCAGAAACTAGCAGATTTTTAAATGCGGCTTGATTAGGCACAATGGTAAATATGCTATCCATACCTGTTAGTTCAAACAATATTCTAATCTGCTCACTAATGGAACAAATAATCATTTTTATACCTGATGTTCGTAAAGTCTTAAAGGCTAAAACCAGATTACCTAGTCCAGTGCTATCCATAAATGTGAGACCATGACAATCAATTAATACAATTGATATTTCATTTTTAATCACTTCTTTAATAGTAGCTTGAAATTCATCTGAGTGACTAGCATTAAAACTACCGCTGAGTACAATCACTTTCACCTGTTGATTCATAATATCCTCATTTGTTGAATTTAATTAATTTAATAATGTTTGGTTATCACCTTGTTATTATATTCTAATCTTGACATAATAGAAAGATGTTCGTTACACAAAAATATAGTATTTTAATTGCTAAAACATCGCAGGGTAAAGAGGCAATATTTTGTAATAATGTTCAAAATTATGGCTTATTTCTTATGTATAGCAAGCTTTCCGAAATTTTTTGGACTTGATTTTCCATATTAGGTACTGAAGAACCGTAAAACATATTAAAATCGCATCAGATATAACTTTTATAGAGGACTAACTCTAGCTCGATATAGTAGTTTATCAGAGTGCATATAGCCTGTATAACGTACCTTAACTATATCCCCCGCTTGTGCTGTTCCCTCTAGTAATTGATGTAATTCTGGATTATATGGTACTTGCGCGCCCACATCAGCGATCGCGCTCAAACCCCAAGCCTGTAATAATGATTGTAAAGGTTTATCCACTAAAGGTAATATTTTCACTGCTGCTAATTGGTGATCCTCCCTAGCTCTGTGAGATGCTGTTGGCCATTGTAATATTAAAGACTCTAATATTTGTAAGCTCGACTGCTGAAACTCCTGCTGTAATATTTCTCTTTGTTGTTTTAAAGACAATGATAATCGCTGATACTCATTTTGTAAATCTTCCAATTGTCGTAATAAATCTTGGTCAAGATTCTCCACATCTGTTGGATTTAAAGTTTCAGACAAATTCTCACAGCTAAAAGTTTCTAGCAACTCATCTTGGGATATCCGTAAAACCTCCGCCAGTTTGATTAATATCCCCACGCGCATTTGCCCGATTTTACCCCTGCGTAACTGCAAAATTTGCCATTGTGAAACACCAGCAGCACGACTTAAGGATTTAAAACTAGCAAAACCGACTCTTTGCATCAAATTTTGCAAATTCTGGGTGTAGTTAATTTGCTTCATAAATTATGGGTTTTGACACTTCCCGGTCTAAAGACGCAGGGATTCTACCAGACTCACCGTTAGACGACAGGTTAACACACTTCGGCAAGCTCAGTGCATCGCCAATCGCCCAAGAGGGCAAATCTCCTGTAGTGTAAGTTCCCCTATGCCCTACGGTACTTAATCCTAATTTTAAGATGTTAATACTGGCGTTAAGTCTCTATAAATCTATATCTTTGCCGATATATAGCAGGTAAAAACTGAAAATCCAAACATGGCCTAGGCCACGCTGCGCTATCAAACAGCAACGGTGTTTCACCTCCCGCCTTCTACTATATCATACTCATAATGAGTTTTAGTTGCAATTGTGCCGAAAAAAAGACATAATGCTATTATAGAAGCGCATAAGCGAAAAATTCTCATAGCAAATTTCAAATCTCTACAACAGCAGATGATCCATTAGATTAAGTTTTCATGAAAATATTTATTTGGCGTTCTGGCTACAGATTAATCACAACTTTATGCTTATTGGGATTAACAGCCGCATCAGAACCTGTAAGCAAAAACCAGGATATAAAATTGCAAATTGGTATTGTTCAAAGATTTGGGGCTAAACCCATAGCCAAGTTACAATTATCGCCGACAAAAGGCGATCGCCTAACCTTAAAATTCCCAGTTGGTAGTCAAAAACAAACCCTCGTCACTGACAAACCCATCCAATTAACCACAATTATGCAAACCCTCAACCAACCAGTAGTACAGGAAGTATTGGTTCTGGGGGATTTTCGCACCTTTGAAACCGCCGAAGATAATGCCAACCGCTGGCGTTCCCAGGGGATAGAAGTAGAAATAGCCCAGCCAGAACGCTGGCAAGTGTGGGCAAAACGGAATACCTACAGCACCCCCTTAATTCGTCGCCTTCTATTACAAAGTATAGAAAAATCTGGCGATAAAAACCCTTACTTAGCCACAAATATTCAACAACAAATACCCAAAATTACCTGGGTAGTCAATGGTAAAAACTATAGTCCCAATCACCTGGAAGTGACTAGCGGTAAAGACTTAATTAAGGTGAGTACGGATGAACAACTCCAAGAAAAGCGTCTTTATAGTGGCAAAATGACCCTACAACCCAACGCTTACGGAACTTATACCTTAGTGAATACAGTACCATTAGAAACCTATGTCCGGGGAGTATTACCCCATGAAATTGGCATAGATGCACCCATGGCCGCCCTAGAAGCACAAGCTATTATTGCCCGCACCTATGCCTTAAAAAATGTCCGCAGATTTGCGGTAGATAATTATCAATTATGTGCAGATACTCACTGTCAAGTTTATCAAGGACTCAGCAGAGTTGCCAAAAATACAGATCAGGCCATTGCAGCTACCAGAGGCCAAATACTAACTTACAATAATGAAATGGTTGATGCTTTATATTCTTCTACAACTGGTGGAGTTACCGCTAACTTTAGTGATATTTGGAATGGGGAAGATCGTCCCTATTTAAAACCAATTATAGATGCGCCCAATAATAATCTTTGGGACTTATCACGTCAAAATCTCGCAGATGATCAGAACTTCCAGAAATTTATCAATCTCAAAACTGGATTTAATGAGAGTACATGGGATGTATTCCGTTGGCATAAGGAAACAGACATTAATAAAATTACCAAAGATTTACAGAAGTTTTTAAAGGCCAAAAAAAGCCCCTATAGTAACTTTCAGAAAATTGCGGCCATGTCTATAGTTGAACGTAGTACCAGTGGGAGAATTTTAAAATTGGCCGTCAAAACAGATATTGGTGTATTTACTTTACATAAAGATGAAGTGCGTAGTGCTTTCGCTGCACCTGTTAGCACTTTTTTTTATATTCAACCTTTGAATAAAGGGCAAAAAAATATTTGGGGATATGCTTTTATTGGCGGTGGTTTAGGTCATGGGGTGGGTTTAAGTCAAACAGGCGCTCAAAACTTAGCCAAATTAGGTTGGTCTAGTTCCAAGATTTTGCAGTTTTATTATCCTGGGACTCAAATAAAAGAGATTAGGTAATTGGGAATTAGTAAAACCCATACCCAATTCCCAATCCCTTGGTTGTAATTAATTTTGTAACTAATAGCGGATAGCTATAGCTTAGTAAAGGTCTTCTTCTTTGTGGGTTTCGATGGTGACATCAGAAGTAGGATAAGCAACGCAAGTCAACACATATCCAGCTTCGATTTGATCATCATCTAAGAAAGACTGATCAGATTGGTCAACAGTACCGGAGACGAGTTTACCTGCACAGGTAGAACAAGCACCAGCACGACAAGAGAAAGGTAAATCAAGTCCTTTGTCTTCTGCTGCATCGAGAATATATTCATCGTCGGCACAGTCAATAGTGGTAGTACCTTCTGGGCTGATTAGAGTAACTTTGTAAGTAGCCATTTAATTATCCCCTCTTGTGAAATCGGCAGTATAAGTTATTTTAAAGCGAATGCCACGGCTACTTTTGCAGAATTAGCCGTTGGTTTAAATTTGCTTCAATTCTGATACTAAGGGAAAAGTTAAAATTTATAACAGAAAATCAACCCCGATTAGTAATGAAATTTAGTTACTTATTACTAATAAGTTTTAGTTATATAAAATCTGTAGGTGGATAGATGTCAAGGTGAATCTTGGGGACATTCTTTGATATCGGCTCTATGAAACCTCTGGTTGGTCAGGAATTGCATCAGGTAAGCTGTTACGCAGCTAGATCCAATAATCTAATATTGTTATTTCTTGTAGTGCGGGCATACTATGGCTAACGCCACGCTACGCGAACGGCAAACTCAGTACAAGTCTTGCCCGCAAGAATTATACAAATTAAATGCACAACAGCTTAGTTCATTTTCTACGCAGCGCAAACGCGGGTATAAGTAGGCAATTAAGGTTCTAAGATTTAGACTATAGCAGTTAACACTTCGACCCTTCGACACGCTCAGGGCATCACCAGCTCAGTGCATCGCAGGGAACAGAGTTGAAAGTCATGAGAGTGTATAGTTTTTTAGGTAAATTCTGCATCTCATTCCAGTGCATACCGCCATAGCACGGCTTCATGGACAGATCCCCGACTTCTTTTATTTATTGTGTCCACAAACTATTAGGACTTACGCAGAAGTCACGGAATAATGAACCACGAAGGAACGAAGAGAACGAAGAAAAGAGGGTTTAAGAGATATTTTGCGTAAGTCCTGACTATAAATTAATGTCAGAAGTCAGGGATCTTATTGCCTTTTGATTTCCGTTCTGCGGTACTAGAGGTGTTAAATATTTCCTAATGTCCGCTTGTTGATAAAATACTAATGGCATTAAACCGAAACATTGAACACTGGTGATGAATTCATGTACGATAACCAACTACCTTTATACACACACAGTCTGAGGGTAGGTTTAGTGGGTACTGGCTATGCAGCTAAACTTAGGGCTGAGGCATTGCAACAAGATCCCCGAACTGATTTAATAGCGATCGCTGGTAATCCTGACAGAATAGCCGCTTTGGACCCAGAATATACAATTGAAGCTATTAATTCTTGGCAAGAGTTGGTAGCACGAACTGATTTAGATCTGGTGGTGATCTGCACCATCAATCGAGATCATGGTAAAATTGCCCATGCCGCCCTATCCAGTGGTAAGCACGTAATTGTTGAATATCCTCTCTCTATTGATGTCAAAGAAGCAGAAGAACTAATTGCTTTAGCCAAAACAGTTAATAAACTTTTACACGTTGAACATATTGAACTATTAGGAGGTTGGCATCAAGCTGTTAAAGAACACCTAGACCAAATTGGTCATTTATTTTATATCCGCTATAGTACCCTAAATCCCCAACATCCAGCCCCCCGTAAGTGGACTTATAATCATCAAATGTTCGGTTTTCCCCTAATCGGGGCATTATCCCGCTTACATCGTCTTACTGACTTATTTGGTGAGGTTTTCAGTGTCAACTGTCATCAACGATATTGGCAAACAGAAGGAGATTATTACCAAACCTGTTTATGTTCAGCCCAGTTGTGTTTTGATAGTGGGTTATTGGCACAGGTAATTTATGGTAAAGGGGAAACCTTATGGCAGTCAGAACGCAAATTAGAAATTCAAGGCGAAAAAGGGGAGATAATTCTGGATGGTGACACAGGAATGTTGGTATTTGCCCAAGGAACAAAATTAATTGAAGTGGGTACGCGTCGGGGTTTATTTGCCAAAGATACAACGATGGTATTAGATCATCTATTTAATGGTAGTCCCTTATATATCACCCCAGAACAAAGCTTGTATGCTCTCAAAGTAGCAGATGCAGCACAGAGGGCGGCAACAACAGGATTAACGATATTTTTAAAAGAGTAGATAGAAAATTGATGAAAACCGAAACCATAGTCATTTTATCCCAGCGAGAAATAGAAAAAATGCGTCGTGCTGGACGCTTGGCCGCCAAGTTGTTACAACATTTAGAACCTTTAGTAAAACCAGGGGTAAGCACCTTAGAATTGAATGATGAAGCGGAAAGATGGACTCAAAAACACGGGGCAAAAAGCGCTCCTTTAGGTTATAAAGGTTATCCTAAATCCATTTGTACCAGCGTGAATGAGGTGATTTGTCACGGTATTCCCAATGCTAAACAAATCCTCAAGGATGGGGACATCATTAATATAGATGTCACACCCATTGTAGATGGTTATCATGGTGATACATCAAAAACATTTTTGGTTGGTAATCCTACCCCCAAAGCCCAAAAATTAGTAGAAGTGACAGAAGAATGTTTGCGTTTGGGTATTGCAGAAGTAAAACCAGGGGCGAAAATTGGGGATATTGGGGCAGCAATTCAAGAATATGCGGAATCTTTTGGTTTTTCTGTAGTCCGGGATTTTGTGGGTCACGGTATTAGTAATATTTTCCATACTGCACCGGATATTCCCCATTATGGCATTAGAGGCAGAGGGAAAAAACTCAGAACGGGTATGGTGTTTACCATTGAACCAATGATTAATGAAGGTACTCATGAAGCGGAAATGTTAGGTGATGGTTGGACTGCGGTAACAAGCGATCGCCTACTTTCAGCCCAATTTGAACATACAATTGCTGTAACCGAAGATGGCGTGGAAATTCTGACTTTACCAGAATCATAATTTCTCCAACATCAAATACTATCAACATCAAACACTATGGGGTGCGAAATATGCAAGTAGTAGAAAAAGTAGATCCACAATCACCAGATAGCGTCATTGAAACTATTGTTAATTTCGTGAAAGCCGCAGATGGAGATTTTGATCATATTGGCAAACTGGCAAATGCTGTCAGTGATGATGATAGCTTGCAAAAAATGATTGATTTTCTTTCTCGCACTCCCCAAGGAAAACAAGCTTTTGGCAAACGTCCCATGTTAGGTGACATAGACTTAGAAAAACTCCATAGTCTCCCCGTCAATACACTGGGATATGCTTTTGCCGATCATTTTTTCGCCAATAATTTACAACCTTTAAAACCAGGAAAAGTAGAAAACGATTTTCAATTTTTCTCAGCCCATATTACTGAAACCCATGATATTTGGCATATCGTCACTGGTTGTAACACAAATATCCTGGGTGAAATTCAATTAGAAGCCTTTTATGTTTCTCAGTTATATGCTACCCGCTTCTGGCTGGGTTTATTAGCTAAGAATTTGCTCAAATCTGTTGTCTATGATATTGAAGTTTCTACACAATATATGGATGCCATTAGTCAAGGATGGTTAATGGCTAAACAGGCTAAACCTCTATTTGGCATAGAATGGAATCAATTATGGGAAACTCCCTTGGATGATGTGCGAAAGTCTTTAAATATCATCTTACCAATAACGGAAAATTAATTTTATGTTAGTAGTTAGGGAAAATCCCCCGTGAACACAGCGATTTTGTCACTAATTACCGATTACTGAAGAACCTTAATTTTTAACACATATTAAAAAATTCTGGTTCTTCCGTACCTGCTATGCCAAATATGAGTTTATTTACCCCATAACCCATATAAATAAAGGGTTTTATTGTTTTTAATACCAAATTTATGTCAAATTAACCGATGAATTAACGTAAAATCCTTGCCATATCAGGATTTTGGGGTTTGGCAAAATCATTTAGCATAAGAAGTACCGAAGAGCCAAAATTCTCAGTAAAAAATATAGGAAAAATAATTATAGACATGAACTAAATATAATGATACACTTGTTCTAGTCAATCCTAGTATGAGCAGGTATTTTATATTGCTCATTATATAATTACGGTTCTTCAGTACCTAATATGCAAAATCAAGTCCAAAAAATTTCGGAAAGCTTGCTATACATAAGAAATAAGCCATAATTTTGAACATTATTACAAAATATTGTCTCTTTACCCTGTTCCCTCTTTCAGACTGGTTATTTAGCATAACAAGTACGGTAGAACCATAATTACTTAACTTTAGCAATTCTTTAGGAGCAAAAACCGTGATAGATGGTAAAACTATTTCTATTTCATTATTTACAGGTGCTTATGGTTTAGATTTAGGATTAGAACAAGCAGGTTTTCACACTGTAACTGTAGTAGAAAAAGACCGTGATGCTGTCAAAACAATAGCTCTGAATCGTCCATTTTTACAAGAAAGTGCAATTGCCAGAGAAATACAAAATGTTACCTCTCAACAATTACTAGAAGAAGGGGGAAGAGTTTTAAATTTAGGACGTGCTTTAAAACCACAAGAAGTTGATTTAGTTACAGGTGGTCCACCATGTCAACCATTTAGTACAGCAGGAAAAAGAGGTTCAGTTATGGACCCTCGCGGTAGTTTATTCATGGATTTTATTCGCATTGTTAAAGAAGTCCAACCCCGTTTTTTCTTGATGGAAAATGTGAAAGGTTTACTTTCTGCTTCACTGCGTCACAGACCAATTAATCAACGGGGAAAAGATTACCCACCTTTAGAACCTGATGAAATACCTGGTTCTGCTTTAAAAGTAGTATTATCAGAAATGAAAGAAATAGGATATAACGTAGTTTATAATCTTTTAGAAGCAGCAGATTATGGAGTTCCACAAAATAGAGAGCGTGTAATATTCATTGGTTCTAGAGATGGGGAAACTCCTACATTTCCTATTCCCAAATATTGCAAAGATGGAAAAATTTTACCTAAATGGAGGACATTAAAAGATGCTCTCACTGGGTTAGTTGATGCAAAACCAGAATTTATGTCTTATTCAGAAAGTCGCTTGAAGTATTTGAGATTATTGGAAGCTGGACAAAATTGGAAACATTTACCAGAAGACTTAAAACAAGAAGCTATGGGAGGTGCTTATAATTCTGGAGGTGGAAAAGTAGGTTTTTATAGAAGATTATCTTGGGATAAACCCTCACCAACAATAACAACAAGTCCACATCAGAAAGCTACAGATATGTGTCATCCTGTAGAATTGCGTTCTTTAACTGTGCGTGAGTCTGCAAAGCTTCAAACATTTCCTGATGATTGGATTTTTTATGGTTCGGTAAGTTCTAAATATAAGCAAATTGGTAATGCAGTTCCTGTATTACTTGCAAAAGAACTGGGAATTTATCTCTTTAACTTAATTCACGGAAACAAATCAAAAGGTAAAGAAATAGCTGAACAATTATCACTTTTTTATTTATAGAACTTCAAGTGTCTATTTTGTAGCCAATTCAGTAAAAGCTTTATCAATTCTCTGTAACATATCTCGTATATGATTTTCAACTAGATCATAATCCATAAAAATCATATTCCAAAATTGTTTACCAGCAATACGAGGAATGTTGCTTCTGTTTGAAAAAGTCCATTTACCTAAGTCAAAAGCTGCTATAAATAGAGGATTATCATGAATACTTAATTCTTTTTTTGCTCTTGGTACTTGAGAACCAGTCAATGTTCCTTTTAGAGTTTTTAATTGTGCAAACTTCACTGTTTCTTCCGAAAAAAGTAGAATATCAATTCCAGTAATTTTAATTCCAAATTCAAATTCTGGGTTTATAATATAAGGACTAATATTAGATATCTTTTCCCAGAGACTTCCCATTGTTGTACTCAGACTTCTTGTTACTGAGTTGCTGGTAACGAGCAATTTAGCTTCACAGAGTTCAAAAAGATTGGACGGGTTAGGATGATCCTCCATTATTGCACTTTTCTTTTCGAAATCTGCTTTTAACCACTCAATAAAATCATCTGCAAACTTTTCAGTTTTACTACCAATGAGTTGGGATTGTCTATCTAATTCTAAAATAGATCCATTCTGTATGTCTTGTTCAATTTGATATTGAAAATAAGCAGGTGCTATTAAAGAAAGAATTTTTCCGTATCTATATGCTATGTGTAAATCTTCATCTGCGATGTGAGTAACATCAATTAATGAAGCATGATACATAATTAGTTCTTTTCGTTCTTTGACAGAAAGGGGGATTAAAATTTCAGCAGATAATTCAGTAAACATAACAACTATCTTTAACTCATCGGGCTTTTTAGTGTCACCCAAAATTATCCCATAGATAGTAATAAATACTGAAATTTAATTTGCTTGTTAGTGTAAAACGTAATTAAGTACAAATCTACTATTGCTGTTTGGAGATGTAGAGGGTGCGATAGCGAAGCACCCCGTAGGAATCTGTATTTTAGGAGTGTGGGAGTGCAACGCTTTTAGGGATGTGGAGGGTGCGATCGCTATTGAGTCTCAAATTTTATAACTCATCTCCTAATAAATCCTGTATATTTTCCAATCTCTGCTGAGAACCATGACGCACACGATGAATATATACAACTCCTTCTTCTTCCAGGTTTTGAACTGTAAATAAAATCAAAAATTGTTTTTGATAAAGAAGTTGTCTAACTTCAATTTCCATATACTTGCTTTCGATAGCTAAAGAACAACGTTGGGGAAAATTTTCCAACGTCAGCATAATTTCATAACATCCCCGCACCCAACGAAAAGCTCTTTCCTGTGACTCCTCTTTTATCCATAGGAAAATACTCTCAATATCAGCAATAGCACTAGGTGAAATCTCAATCCGGTATGCCATACTTTTCCTTAAATCCTGCAAATGCTTGATTTAAAGGCAAACCCTCACCTTGTTCAAACTCATTTATACTTTGACGTATCTTAGCAACAGATTCTAATAATTCCAGTCTATCAATCAGTTTTTGATAACTTTCAGCATCTTGAACCACAGCAGCAGCTTTACCATTCACAGTCAGCACAATAGGAGTTTTAGTTTCCTTTAACTTGTCTAGAAACATTTTTGCTCCGCGCTGAAATTCTGATAAGGGGTGAATATCGCGTAAGCTAAACATCATAATTTCAATAAATTATTTGATAATTTCATGTTAATTTTATGAAAATATTTTGTCAAGAGCAGAAATCGCCGTTTTGGGGGTGTGGAGGTGCGATCGCCGAAATAGTTTATTATAGGGATTTGAAGCAACAACATCATAACTTGTGAGTCAAAAAGACAAGCTATTAGCTAAAATTCTATCAGGCGCATCTGATACAACTATATCCTTTGATCAACTGTGTCAACTATTAATCAAATTAGGATTTGATGAAAGAATTCGTGGAAGTCACCACATTTTTACAAAAGAAGGAGTTGAAGAAATCTTGAATCTCCAACCCAAACAAGGAAAAGCCAAAACATATCAAGTTAAACAAGTCCGTGAAGTTTTACGAAAATATCAGCTAGGAGGTCAAGATGATTCTACGGTATGAAATAACCATTTATTGGAGTGAAGAAGACCAAGCATTTATCGCAGAAGTTCCAGATTTACCGGGATGTGCTGCTGATGGAGAAACTTATCAAGAAGCACTGCAAAATATAGAAATTATTATGCAGGAATGGATAGAAACTGCTCAAGAGTTAGGTCGAAAAATTCCTGAACCTACACAGCGTTTAATGTCTGCTTAATTTATGCTTTTGGGATTTGTAGAAAGTGCGATAGCGCAAGCGCTGACTTGTCAGTTCACTGTTTGGGGATGTGGGGATGAGCTATCAAAAAATTAAACTTCCTCATCTAAGAATGGTAAAAGATCCTCTAAATCTCTCGCCCCATGCAAAACCCGTAGGGGATGATTTGGTAATATTGTAAAGGTATTTATTTAACATGGAACAGATATATCTCAATGACTCTATACTAATTATGTTAAAATAAATACCATAAACTTAATTAGCTAAACATGAAATGTATAAAACAATTGATTTATTTGCTGGGATAGGTGGAATTAGACTCGGTTTTGAAGCCTATCATTGTAAAAATGTATTTACTTCCGAATGGGATAAAGATGCTCAAGTAATGTATGAGGCAAACTTTGGAGAGAAACCTCATGGTGATATTAATTTGATATCGCCTTCTGATATTCCAAACCATGATATTTTATTAGCGGGGTTTCCTTGTCAACCCTTTAGTATTGCTGGAAAAGGTTTAGGTTTTACTGATACGAGAGGGACTTTATTTTTTAATATCGAAAAAATACTGGAAGTTAAAAAACCACGGGCTTTTTTATTGGAAAACGTAAAACGATTGACCACTCACGATAACGGTAAAACTTTTTCAATAATTTTAGATAAATTGAAAGCATTAGGTTATACCGTTTATTATAAAGTTCTTAATTCTTTAGACTTTGGCTTACCTCAAAAAAGAGAGAGAATTTATATAGTTGGTTTTTTAGAGTTTATTGATTTCAATTTTCCAAAACCATTAGGTTATTACCAACCACTTAATACCATTTTAGAAAATGAAGACAATATACCTCGAAGTTATTTCTTATCAGAAAAAATAAAGAATAAACGGTTAAATTCGGTAAAAGATAATCCTCCTTTTCCTTCTATTTGGCATGAAAATATTGGCGGTAATATTTCTGCATTACCCTATTCATGTGCCTTAAGAGCAGGAGGCAGTTATAATTATCTTGTAGTTAACGGCGTTAGACGTTTAACCGATAGAGAAATGCTGCGTTTACAAGGTTTTCCCGATGAATTTAAAATTGTGTCACCTTATTCCGTAATACGTAGATTAGCAGGTAATTCCGTCTCTGTTCCTGTTATTAAAGCAATAGCTAGAGAAATAATCAAGGCTTTAGAATCTCAAAAAATAGCTACACAATATCCTATCTAAATATCATTATTCAAATAAAAAAAATGAATTTAGAAGAAGCTAAAAAAGCATTAGACAAAGTGATTGATAAGGCAAGAGTTCATCTTTATAAGCCGATACTGCTGAAATACTCTATCGTGATAGGGTGGAACAAGATATTAATCTTTTAGATATTGCTACTTACCGCAATCAATCAAAAAAATGGCGTGATATTATTTGTATTCAGTTTTTAGGAAGAACTAGCACATCCTCTGCGCGTTATCAGGATGACATATTCAATGAAAATGCCATCCCTCCCACTATTTTGGAAGTTTTAGGAAAGGAGAATAGAAATACAAATGGTGGTGTTGAAGCCTATATTTATCGTAAATTCCTACAACGCTTTAGCCAAATGTCTACAGGTCTAGATTATTGCATCACACATGATAAGTCGAATTTTGAATTAAATGAATTCTTAGCCTCATTTTGGCGTGAACCAGGATTACGTCGTAGTATTGATAAAATTTACGAAATAATAGTTTACGCCTTATTCTCTGCTTTAGTTGAAGCACTTGAAGTGTCTATTGAAATTAGCATGAATTTTGAGCGAATAGATATTCTTAGAGAATTTGAGGATTTTGCTAAAAGTGTTATTCAATTAACACCTGAACAAACTACAGTTAAACTGAAAGCAAGAATTAATCGTGTGGGTGTAACTAATGCCGCAGATAGAGGTTTGGATATGTGGGCTAATTTTGGGCTTGCTATACAAATAAAGCATCTTTCTCTGACTGAAGAACTTGCAGAAAATATTGTTTCTTCAGTATCTGCTGACCGCATTGTCATCGTTTGTAAAGCTGCTGAACAGAAAATAATTGTTTCCTTGCTTAATCAAATGGGATGGAAATCTAAAATACAAAGTATTGTTACTGAAGTAGATTTATTACATTGGTATGAAAAGGGATTACGTGGTAAATTTTCTAATTCTTTAGGTGATACGGTTTTGCAAAAATTAGCTGACGAAATACAATTGGAATTTCCAACTACCGATAAAAGGGAGTTTTTACAATTTATAGAAAAACGTGGCTACACTAAATTAGTTAATAATATTTGGCTATAACTATAAAGATCAACATTTTATTGTAGTGCGATCGCTGTTTAGGAATAAGTTGCGAGAGCGATCATTTAAAATTAGGGTAGTTGTAAGTGATCGCTGTTTTGGGAGTGTGGGAGTGCAACGCTTTTAGGGATGTGGAGGGTGCGATCGCCTAAAATGGAGGTAGTTGTGGACGATAGCGAAGCACTCCGCAGGAATCACAATAAACTAATTATCTTTTATATGGTTGTACTATTATTAAACCTGGAATAATAGCATAATGCTTAACATTAAATGTATGTAATGGTAAACCCAAGGAGATTGATGTTTGACCGATCAAAGCATCAATTAACCCAAGATTATGACTGAGACTATAATCTGCAAATGTTTCTAATGCTTGATCACAAGTTTCAGGTGTTGGCCAAACTACTTCAACATTAACAATAAATTTGCGAATTTCCTGCAATTCCAACTTATTCTTACATCCTTGCATCAATTCCATTGCTACATAACCAGGTAAAGCAATTTCTTCCTCTCCCAAAGAACTTAACCAACTAATAGCAGGTGGATATTTACGAAGGAAATCAATTATAATATCACTATCTAGGAGAATCATAACCTCTCCTTTGTGACTGTTCACGCAACTGACGAGCGTAAGCAAGACTATCTGTAATATCGTCGCGTTCTTCCCATAAACCTATCAAGCTCGAATTAAGTAATTCACGAGCAGTTGACACCTTTTTCCTTGCAGGAAGAATGGATAATAAAACAATTACCTCTACTTCTTGTCCTGCTACCACAGGTAAATTTTGAAAAGAGAGTTCACCATTTTTCTCTATAGTTTTTTGTAACCTAATTGCTTGCATAATTTTGTCATCCTTACAATAATAATATAATGTTGGTGTTTAATTAAGTACACCCCTAATTATAGAATATCACAAAAAAAATTGTCGAACTTCAATTTCCATATACTTGCTTTCGATAGCTAAAGAACAACGTTGGGGAAAATTTTCCAACGTCAGCATAATTTCATAACATCCCCGCACCCAACGAAAAGCTCTTTCCTGTGACTTTGAACTGGCAATGGCGCTCTGCTTGTTGGTATGTGAATATCGCGTAAGCTAAACATCATAATTTCAATAAATTATTTGATAATTTCATGTTAATTTTATGAAAATATTTTGTCAAGAGAAGAAATCGCCGTTTTAGGGATATGGAGGGTGCGATCGCCGAAATAGTTTATTATATTTTACGAAAATATCAGCTAGGAGGTCAAGATGATTCTACGGTATGAAATAACCATTTATTGGAGTGAAGAAGACCAATTATTTATCGCAGAAGTTCCAGATTTACCGGGATGCGCTGCTGATGGAGAAACTTATCAAGAAGCACTACAAAATATAGAAATTATTATGCAGGAATGGATAGAAACTGCTCAAGAGTTAAGCTGATGTGCAGCTAAACTGTATAATTAAAAAACCTGAAGTTACAGTAGCACAAGCATCTTGCTTGTACTAATTATTCAAGTTAAAGGCACAACAGCTTAGGTCGAAAAATTCCTGAACCTACACAGCGTTTAATGTCTGCTTAATTTATGCTTTTGGGATTTGTAGGAAGTGCGATCGCGCAAGCGCTGACTTGTCAGTTCGCTGTTTGGGGATGTGGGGATGAGCTATCAAAAAATTAAACTTCCTCATCTAAGAATGGTAAAAGATCCTCTAAATCTCTCGCCCCATGCAAAACCCGTAGAACCTCCACCCTTTCCTCTTGAACTTTATAAAAAATCAAATAGTCTTGAAAATTCTTAATCCGCCACTGACGAATTGTTCCCATATCAGACAAAGACGATACAACCTTACCCATATTGGGAGTTATCGCCAATTGAGCAAAAGCATACTCAGCAAACTCCAGAAACTTCTCCCCTAATTCCCGATTGCCATTCACCAAAATATAATTTGCCTGTTGTCTGATATCTTGAGTAGCACGGTTGCGAACAATTACCTGAAAAGCCATACTTACTAATGGCCCGTACCAAAAATTGATCGGCGCAAATCCTGCCAATATTCAGGAGTTACAGGTTCTGCTTCTGAGTCCAAACCTTCTTGCAACAAACTAGCTAATTTTGCTTGAGCATTTTTCCGCCGTTGATCCTGCTGCAACAACATCAAAAAATAGTCCGCCACAGTAGCATAATTGCCAGATTGAAGCTGAACCTCAAGATAAGACTCAAGTTCTTTTGGTATGGGAAAACTCACATTCATAAGATACTAGTATGAATAAAATTATATTAGTATCTTATCATTATTCATCTTCTAATAAATCCTGTATATTTTCCAATCTCTGCTGAGAACCATGACGCACACGATGAATATATACAACTCCTTCCTCTTCAAGGTTTTTAACTGTAAATAAAATCAAAAATTGCTTTTGGTAAAGAAGTTGTCTAACTTCAATTCCCATATACTTGCTTTCGATAGCTAAAGAACAGCGTTGGGGAAAATTTTCCAACGTCAACATAATTTCATAACATCCCCGCACCCAACGAAAAGCTCTTTCCTATAACTTCCTTAAACTCTGCAAATGCTTGATTGAAAGACACACCCTCACCTTGTTCAAACTCGTTTATACTTTGACGTATCTTAGCAACAGATTCCAGTAATTCCAGTCTATCAATCAGTTTTTGATAACTTTCCCATACCTTTTATAAACTTCAGATAAAGGAATAATAGGTCTTCCTTCTTGACGTTTACGCCGGATTTCCAATAAACTTTGCTTAAATGATTCTTTGATTTCCCTACCCTCATCAGGATCACCAAAGTATTCATCTAGCATTTCATCTGCTGTGTTACGGATTAAGTTTTGTAACTATTCCGCCGTCATTTCTTTAATTTGCATAGTTGCTTTCCACAGTCAACTATAGAAATGATTATACCAGTTAAGAGAAAATATTGGGATAACGACAGGCGATCGCCTAGCTTACCGAAGGTATCGCTGTTAGTATGTGTGGAGATGGTGCGATATTTCACCATTACCAAAGCTACAAGAGAAATACTAAAACAAATAATGAGAAAACTGGTTCTTACTTCTCGCTTCAAGCGATCTTTGAGAAAATTTATCAAACATGATCAGAATTTACAAGCACGAATTGAGGAAACATTACAGGTATCGCTTTTTTGAGGGTTTGGGTTTTAAGATATTTCTAAGATCAATAACTGGAATAAAAAAATATGTTTTGGCAAAAAAGCTTAGGATGGATTTTGGGAATTATGCTTTGGTGTGTAGCACAGCCAGCATTAGCAGACTGGACTCATCCCTTATCCTATAGTAATGCAGAATTGACAAGAGAAGACTTTTCTGGACAAAGCTTACAAGCAGCAGAATTTTCTAATGCTAATTTAGAAATGGTTAACTTTAGTAATGCTGACTTACGCGGAGCAGTTTTAAGTGCTTCAGTGATGACCAAAGCAAATTTACAGGGGGCAGATTTAACAAATGCGATGATGAATGAGGTAAGATTAACAGGCGCTAATTTAACTGATGCTGTTTTAGTAGAAGCGATTTTATTCCGTACTATCTTTACAGATGTTAACATCACAGGTGTAGATTTTACAGATGCCATTCTCGATAAAGCACAGGTTAAAGAGCTATGTCAAAAAGCCAGTGGTGTTAATCCCCAAACTGGTGTAGAAACCCGTGAGTCCTTAGGATGTCAATAAAACTTGGTATAATTGGTGGCGGACAACTGGCCTGGATGATGGCTGATGCAGTAAATAAACTGGGAGTGAAATTAATTGTCCAAACTCCTAGTCAAAATGATCCTGCTGTATCTATTGCCCAAGATAGCATTTTTGCCCCAATTAATGATGCTGCCGCTACGGAAATTTTAGCGCGAAAGTGCGATATTATCACCTTTGAAAACGAGTTTGTTAACCTTGCAGCTTTATCACTACTAGAAAAAAGAGGTGTTTGCTTTCGTCCTCAGCTATCAGCTTTAGCACCTGTTTTAGACAAATATGAACAACGTTGCTATTTTAAAGAATTAGGTTTACCAGTTCCTGAGTTTTTGGCATTATCTAGAGAACAAGAGATAGAATTGCAAATAGCCAATTTTGGGTTTCCCATTGTTCTTAAAGCGCGAAGACATGGATATGATGGTCAAGGAACTTTTATTATTCGAGATATTGCGACCTTATCAAAAATAATTAATCAAAGTCAGACCCAGTTTTTAGTAGAAGAATTTGTACCTTTTCAAAGAGAACTAGCTATCATTGCCGCACGATCTGTCAATGGAGAAATTGTCATCTATCCGACGGTAGAAACTTTTCAAGAAAATCAGGTTTGTAGATCGGTAATTGCGCCGGCGAAAATTAGCCAAGAACAAAGTTTAGAAATTGAAGCGATCGCCCATAAACTATTAAATAGTCTTCAATATGTGGGTATCTTAGGCATTGAACTATTTCTCAAAGCCGATGGTACAATCCTAGTTAATGAAATAGCCCCACGCACCCACAACTCTGGACATTTTACCCTTGATGCTTGTGCAACTTCCCAATTTGAACAACATCTGCGAGCCGTATGTGGTTTACCATTAACCAATACCACATTAAATTGCCATAGTGCTGTCATGGTCAATTTATTAGGATATGAAATCAGCCAAAGCGACTATCAAAAACAACGTCAACAACTGGCAAATATTCCCCAGGCTACTGTTCACTGGTACGGCAAAACAGAATCTCGTCCAGGACGTAAACTAGGACATATCACAGTTTTATCAGACCAAGATAAACGCAACACAGTCAAAGGCATTATACACCAAATCGAATCTATCTGGTATCCCCCAGAAAAAATTTGCGAAAATTTTCCCAAATAACTACACAAATTATTTTTCAAGGCTATAATGAGTTAGTTGTACTACGACGATTGGTGACTGCCATCAAGTTTTTTGATCTATGTCTTTAACAACAAGGGAGCTAAATAATTCTCATGGCAGTATACCCAGCTTGTACTCGGAAACTTTAAATGAGAAACCTCTGTTCCCACCTGGTTTACCCAGGTCATAAACTTAGGTAAAACGGCGTTGCGGTAAACTACAAAATTTTAGCTCTCTGGTTAATTAAACTGGAGGGCTTTAATATTATGAGGATGTTTAAAAATTATGTGCATAGCTTTTATGCAGCAAAGAAAAATTTTTACGGTAGGATTATTTTGTATCCTCATAACTGGACTCTATGCTTGTGGACAGGAAGGAAAATCTGGTATCAATCTCCAAAATTTGACTATTGGTACTAATGTGACACCGATTCAAAAAATTGCCCCACAAAATAAAGATACTACAGTTTACATTCAAGGTAAAGTAGAAAAAACTGCTCCTTTAATTCAGCGAAAAGCTTATCAAATTAATGACTCCACTGGAAAAATCTGGGTTATTACAAATCAAGGTAATTTCCAAATTGGAGAACAAGTAGTATTAAAAGGCAATGTCCAATATCAAAGCATTCCTTTAGCTGGTCAAGAATACGGGGAAATTTATTTAGAAGAAAAGTAAATTATGAATAATCAAATAGTTGATGTAGCCGTCGCAATTCTCTATCGAGATCATAAGTTTTTGATGCAATTACGGGATAATATACCTAATATTATTGCTCCTGGTTGTTGGGCTTTATTTGGTGGACATATCGAACCAGGAGAAAGCCCAGAAATAGCAGTTCAGCGAGAAGTAAAAGAAGAAATTGGTTATGAATTAACTGATTTTAGCAAGTTTGGTATTTATCAGGATGAAACAGCTATTCGTTATGCTTTTCAAGCCCCATTATTAGTACCAGTACATCAACTCATTCTTGCTGAAGGTTGGGATTTAGATTTGTTAACAGCAGAAGATATTCAAAGAGGTGAATCTTATTCAGCAAAAGCGGGAGAAGTCAGACCTTTAGCACCTTTACCGCAGAAAATAATGTTAGATTTTATCAAAAGTTTAGAAAGCGTCTAAACATGACCAGAAATTTTATATTAAAAAATTTGGTGTAAGTCACGTCCCTCATGACGGAAAAATCGTCAATCTAAAATCTTGACAGCAGTTTCCGTGATTATGAGGTACAGATGTTAATAACAAAACCCTTGTAACACAGGCATACTTCGACAAGCTCAGTACAAGTCTTGCCTGTTCATAGTGTACCTCATGTAGATAGAATGTGCTGTAAGTGTTCCACTTTAGAGTGGAGTCAATCCAAAATCAAGTGACCAGAGATTTTGTCCAATTAGATTATTCATAAATTCCATGGAACCAGTCAAGTATCTACCAAACTTACCCAAATGGTTAAATATAGGATTAGCCTTTCCGATTATTATTCTCAATGGTTGGTTATTAATTCAATTAATTAACTATTTTCAACCTTTAGTTAGTGTTGTTTCTGTCGCCATTCTCTTAGCTTTTATTTTGGATTATCCTATTCAGATTTTACAAAAACGCCGAGTAACTCGCAATTTAGCCATTCTTTTAGTCTTACTATTATCTGTAATCATTTTAAGTGCTATTGTTGTCATTTTAGTACCGTTAATTTTAGAACAATTGAATGAATTAGCCAATCTTTTACCCTATTGGATTGAATCAGGAACTCAGCAAATAGAAGCCTTGCAGAATTGGGCATCTACACAGCAATTACCGATAAATTTAAGTGGATTAGCTAATGAAATATTAGGAAAAATATCCAGTCAGCTGCAATCTTTTACAGGGAAAATTCTCGGTTTTGCTTTAGATACCATTGGCAATTTATTGAATGTATTAATTACGATAGTTCTGACGATTTATTTAGTCTTAAATGGTGAAGGTTTATGGGATGGAATTTATCTTTGGTTTCCTAAAAATATGGCTAAAAAAGTTAGAGAATTGCTAAGAGAAGATTTTAATAACTATTTTATTGGTCAAGCCACATTAGGCGCTATTTTAGCCATAGCCATAACCTTAGCATTTTTAGCCCTACGAGTACCTTTATCACTACTGTTTGGTTTAGGAATAGGTTTCTTTTCCCTATTTCCCTTTGGTACAGGTATTGGAATTGCTATTGTTAGTTTATTAGTAGCTCTAAAAGATTTTGGTTTAGGAATAGAAGTCGCAGTTATAGGTGTAGCTATTGACCAAATTAATTCTAACATTGTTGCCCCAAGGATTTTAGGAAATTTAACAGGTTTAAATCCTGTATGGGTGGTAATTTCTTTATTAATAGGGGCAAAATTAGGAGGTGTTTTGGGTTTGTTAGTGGCTATTCCTTTAGCTAGTTTTATTAAAGATATCGCCGATACTTGGCGAAATGGTGAATTTAATAAATCTGCTGTTGATAGTGATTATATACAAGAAGCTTGAATTATGGATAAATACTAAGAGTGTTGTAATTTTATCCAATTCAAGTAGTCAAGAACTACAATATTGATATCACCCCACAGGAGATTCTATGAGTCAAATATATGAGGGAGTACGCTGGACAACCACAGACTTAGAATTATTACCAGATAACGGCAACCGTTATGAGATAATCAATGGAGAATTATTTGTGACAAGAGCGCCCCATTGGAAACATCAAAAAGCTGGTACTAGAATTGCTAATGTACTCGATACTTGGTCATTATCAACAGGTTTAGGAGAGGTTGCTACTGCTCCTGGTATTATTTTTACAGATGCTGATAATGTCATTCCTGATGTAGTTTGGGCAAGTAATGAAAGATTAGCAACTTTATTAGATGATAATGGGCATTTAACAGGTGCGCCAGAATTAGTAATTGAAGTGCTTTCTGCTGGTGTAGAAAATGAACGCCGGGATAAAGAAGTGAAATTAAAACTTTATGCTTCTAGAGGTGTGCAAGAATATTGGATCATAAATTGGCGGTTACAACAACTAGAAGTGTATCGAAGAGAAAGGGCAAATTTGGTATTAGTAGAAACTCTGTTTTCTAATGATGAGTTGATATCCCCTTTATTACCAGGGTTTAATTGTGTGGTGGGTGGTTTATTTATTTAGATTAAATAGTATTCTGTAGATACAAGCACATAAATCAAGAAAATGATTACAATACTCAAGGTGAAATCTAATTACCTTGTGTGACTAATCATGGAAAACTTTGTTTTTTACAATCCTGTTAAAATCCTGTTTGGTAAAGGCCAAATTGCCAATATTGGGGCAGAAATTCCTTCAGATGCCAAAATTCTCATTACCTACGGCGGTGGCAGTATTAAAGCCAATGGCGTTTATGATCAAGTAAAATCAGCATTAGCTGGACGGAATGTATTTGAATTTGGTGGCATTGAACCCAACCCCCACCTAGAAACTTTAATGAAAGCGGTGGAATTAATACGCAAAGAAGGGATTGATTTCCTCTTAGCTGTGGGTGGTGGTTCTGTTGCTGACGGGACTAAATTTATCGCTGCTGCTGTGAATTTTGTAGGTGATCCTTGGGATATTATGGCAAAAGGTGCAGCAGTAACTTCTGCTTTACCTTTGGGGGTGGTTTTGACTTTACCCGCAACAGGTTCGGAAATGAATACAAACGCGGTTATTACCAAGTGGGAAACTCAAGAAAAGTTATATTTTTCCAGTCCTTTTGTATTTCCAAAATTTTCTGTTCTTGATCCAGAAACAACTTTTTCCCTTCCTCCCAGACAAATTAGTAATGGCATAGTTGATGCTTTTACTCATGTGATGGAACAGTATTTAACCTATCCAGTAAATGCACCATTACAAGATCGCATGGCTGAATCTATTTTAAAAACTCTGATTGAAGAAGGCCCAAAAACTTTAGCAAATCCTACCGATTATGATGCAAGAGCGAATTTAGTTTGGTCGGCAACAATGGCATTAAATGGCTTAATTTCTGTGGGTGTTCCCCAAGATTGGACTACTCACATGATCGGTCATGAATTGACAGCTTTACATGGTTTAGATCATGCTCAAACTTTGGCCATTGTATTACCTAGCACTTTGAAAATTAGATGCGATCGCAAATGGCAAAAACTTCTCCAATATGCAGATAGAGTGTGGGATATTGTTGGAGGTTCAGAAGCACAACGGGTAGATGCAGCCATTACTAAAACTCGTGATTTCTTTGAATCAGTTGGTGTCCACACTCACCTATCTGATTATGGTGTGGGAGTCGAAACTATTCCCGCAGTGATCAACAATTTAGAAAAGCATGGAATGACAGCTTTAGGAGAAAATAAAGATGTAAACCCCCAAGTTGTTGAGAAAATTTTAGCCCTTTGTGCTTAGAAATCAAATAATTAGGTCAGGCTTTTTGTCTGACCTATATCATTATAGCGGTATGCACTTGAATGAGATACAGAATTTACCTAAAAAACTATACACTCTCATGACTTTCAACTCTGTTCCCTATTCCCTGCGATGCACTGAGCTTGTCGATAGCAAAGCGTGGCTTTTAGCCATAGTGTTCCCTGTTCCCTGCTATAAGATACTTGAGTGTGGTAATCATTTACACTGCATCTCCTCATAAGCCGCATAAACACCCTTCACATTATACCAATTCAAGAAAATCCGCGCAATTTCCAAAGCCAATTGTGGCTTACCAATATTAATCAACCATTGCAAAAACGGAGACATAGTTCTTTCATTCAACAACCCATTTACAGAAATAATTCCCCACAACAAACGATGAAACCAAGTCATTTGAATCATCATTTTTACTTCCCAAGTAGGATGTTTTTGATAAAACAAAACTCCCATTCTTCCCCGTTGAATTTCCTGATCAATTAACTTAGGAATTTGTTGTAAACTAAAAGCTGGATGCCAATGATAACCAACAGCTTCAGGACATTTAATTAATTGCAAACCTAGTTTTTTTAACCTCACACCTAATTCTAAATCTTCCCAACCGTAAAGTTGAAAACCAGTATCAAATAATCCAGCTTTTTCTAACCAATGTTTAGGAATAGCGACGTTACCCGTAGCAAAAAAAGCCGCCGAAAAATCTGTAATTTTATAAGGTTCAGCAGTGGGATTAGTAAAATTACAAGTATTAATTACCGCACCATAAGTAAAAAACCTGTCACTTCCTAATTTCTCCCTTCCCTGTAACAAAGCATTTGTATGAGCTTGCAGAAAATTAGATAAAACTACTAAATCACTATCAATAAAAATAATTGTGTCACCTTGGGCTTTTTCTACCCCCAAATTTCGCGCCGCAGCAGGTCCGGCATGATTCTGTTCAAAACAGCGCACATGAGTAAATTCATATTTATGTGTTGCCAACCAATTTAATGTACCATCGGTAGAACCATCATCTACTAACACAACTTCATAACCTTCTATATGGTTTTCCTTACTTAATTCCTGCGTTTCTAAAGCGCGGAGGCACTTTTCCAAAATTGGCAAGCGATTATAAGTGGGAATGACAATACTCAAAAACACAGTTTCACCCAAAACACTATTACCCATAGAATAAGACAAATATAGCAAAGTCACCGTTGCATAAAAAAATATACGCTAGGCAAGTCAGATATAATAATGACTCATTCTTTGTTTTCCTGAGTGGAGAAATTCATGGGTCGCGCTAAAAAGGTTGTTCTAGCATATTCTGGTGGAGTAGATACTTCTGTTTGCATTCCTTACTTAAAGCAAGAGTGGGGAGTAGAAGAGGTCATTACCCTAGCAGCAGATTTAGGTCAGGGAGATGAATTAGAACCAATTCGAGAAAAAGCCCTGAAATCGGGTGCAAGTGAATCCTTGGTAGCCGATGTTAAGGATATCTTTGTTAAAGACTACGCATTTCCAGCAATTCAAGCCAACGCCCTCTATGAAAATCGCTATCCTTTAGGAACAGCCCTAGCTCGGCCTTTGATTGCTAAGATTTTAGTAGAAGCGGCTGCAAAATATGGTGCGGATGCGATCGCTCACGGTTGTACAGGTAAAGGTAACGATCAAGTACGTTTTGATGTATCCTGCACAGCCCTCAATCCTAACCTGAAAATCCTTGCCCCTGCCAGAGAATGGGGAATGAGTCGGGAGCAAACCATCGCCTATGGTGAGCAGTTTGGCATTCCCGCACCAGTAAAAAAATCCTCTCCTTTTAGTATAGATAAAAACTTACTTGGTCGCAGTATTGAAGCTGGTACATTAGAAGATCCAGCAAATGAGCCACCAGAAGAAATCTATGAAATGACCAAAGCCATCGCTGACACTCCCAACGAACCAGAATATCTAGAAATTGGCTTCCAAAAAGGTCTTCCTACCACCATTAATGGAACATCAAAAGAGCCAGTTGAGTTAATTGAACAACTCAATAAAATCGTTGGTAATCATGGTATTGGGCGGATTGACATGATTGAAAACCGCTTAGTAGGTATCAAATCACGGGAAATCTACGAATCACCAGCAATGATAGTTTTAATCAACGCTCACCGTGACCTAGAAAGCCTAACTTTGACAGCAGATGTCAGTCATTACAAACGAGGCATAGAGGAAACCTATACCAAAATCGTCTACAACGGACTTTGGTATAGTCCACTTAAAGCTGCGTTAGATGCCTTTATTCAACAAACACAAGAGAGAGTTTCCGGTGTCGTGCGGTTAAAACTTTTCAAAGGTAACGCTACCATAGTTGGCCGTTGGAGTGATAATTCCCTATACACTCCAGACTTAGCCACCTACGGCGCAGAAGATCAATTTGATCACAAAGCCGCAGAAGGCTTCATCTACGTTTGGGGTCTACCTACTCGCATTTGGGCGCAAAGCAACAAGTAAAAGGCTATAGGGAAAGAAAATTTTAGATTTTAGATTTTAGATTTTAGATTGGAGTTATACTCAAAACGGTTGTGACATGGACTTTTGTAGAATCAGGAAAACCCCAGATTTGTAGGGTTTAGCGATGCTAAACCCCTACCCGGAGAATCAAATAATCAAGCCGTGTTGAGTATAATTAAATACAGCCCAAAATCCAAAATCCGAAATCTAAAATCGAGCCCCCTATTCTTCCGTTTGCTCCTTCACCGCACGAGACTCCAACCAAATTGGGATCGCAATTACAGCAACTAAGATCAGTAAAGCTAAAATCGCAAATTGACTTACCCAAGCCACCAATTGTTCCAGGGAAATAATTCTGCCTGCAAAAAAAGCTAATGTTACCATGACACTAGCCCATACAGTTGCCCCAGCTACGTTATAAATCAGGAATTTGCCAAAGGGCATTTCCGCTATACCCGCTAGTGGTGAAGCAAAAATTCGCAATAAAGCAAAAAAGCGCCCAAAAAATACGGCTTTAGCGGCGTTTTCCGTAAATTGCTCTTTGATACTCAGCAGTCGTACTTCAGAAATGCGGAAAATCTTGCCCACTTGCAGCAGAAAAGGCCAACCGCCCAATCTACCAATCCAATAACCACAATTACCACCAATTACAGCGCCTCCCACAGCGTTACCGAGAACCAGCCAGTAATTTAATTCATTACTACCAGCCAAGAAACCTCCAACAATGGTTACGGTTTCACCAGGAAGGGGAATGCCCAAATTTTCTAGCAAAATTCCCAAAAAAATTGCTAAATAACCATAATTATGAGCAATCTCTTGGATGTTTTCTAGTGAAAGTAGCTCAAAAGACATCCAGCACCACCGAGTTTACAAATTTTTACCATTACCATATCTTTGCTTGTTTTTGGCTAGGGTGTCAATGAATCTACCACAATCATGAAGGCAGGAGTTCAGGAGGAAGAAGAAAGAAGAAAGAAGAAAGAAATTTCTCCCCTGCCCCTCTGCCCCCCTGTTCCCCTATTCCCTATTCCCTCTCCTCACAGATAACTTTTTGCTGCACACCCTACTTAACATTTAGTGAGAAAACTCCCAATAAGTTATGAAAATTTTATAAATGATACATTTGCTACCGAAATTACCAGCCAATTATGCCTATAGTAGAGAAACATATCACAAATTATACGGCATAGCTACTGAAAGAAACTTTCCTCAACTGTGCTACTGTAAATTTTCATAACCTTGCGAAAACAGTCGTTCTTTTGTTGAAGTATCCACAGTATTGATGCCAATTTTTGTCTCTTTCTGCTTTTAATATTTAGTTAAATTTATGACTCTTACACAAGAACGCCAAGTGATTTTGTTCAAACCCCAAGGCAGTATAGACCTAGAGAGTTCAACACTCTTGAGCGAACAGATGGCTGAAATAAAACCTCACCATCATCAACTTTGGGTTATAGATTTAGCAGAAGTAGATTTCATGGATAGTTCTGGATTAGTACCTCTAGTTAAAGGACTGACAGCAGCGCGTCAAAGTGGATGCCGTTTAGTCCTTTGCAATGTTAACCCTCCAGTAAAACTGATTTTAGAACTGACCCAACTTGATTCAGTATTTGAAATTTTCCCAAAGTATGAAGATATTTTTGCTCCTGCTGAAGATCGGCAGGTATTATTAGCAAGATAATTTGTCAAATTTTGATCACAACCTCACAAACTAAAATCCGCAGTACCTTGAAAAATCTAGATACTGCGGAATAAAAACCTTGATTGAATTTAAATACAGCCACAAATGTTACGCATTCTGGGGAGCAGACATATTATTTGATGCAGCTTCTGAACGAGGAAAAGTAGGCAGATCAATACCGCCATGATTTGTATAGCGGTTTTTGAGTGCTAAACGATAACTCACACTTTGCAATTCAGCTTGCAATTGGCGATTTTCCCTCTGTAGCATGGCTACTTTATCTCGCACTGGTGTCATGCGTTCCTCAAATTTACGACGGTAAATTTGTGGTAACTCCTGTACTACCTGCTCTAACATTCTACTCCGATCAGTCAGTTCTTGTACCGACTGTCGTAATTGATAAATCTCAGTATCACGATTTGTGATTTGGTCTTGATAGAAAGTCACCTGGTGTTCTATGGCTTGGAGTTGATCTCTTAAAGCTTGCAGTTGGCTTAAATCTACTTCTGGCTCAGACTTTGGGGGTGTAAAATTATTATTACCCTTAACTAGCCTAAATAGTTCTTGGGATAACTGCTGCACTAATTGATCTCGCAGGTGCAACTCTTGACGCAACTGGGATATTTCGGTCGACAGTTCTTGGATGTTTGGTATATCAGATTGGCTCACAGTCACTTAAAAATATTATGTATAACTGCGATGATAATGCTTTTGGCAAGTAATTGGTAAATTATCTATGGAATTTCTGGGCTAAATCCAAAAATAATTACGCTGCTTGCCATAGGCTGATTATTGACTGGGAATTTTAGATTTTAAATTTCAGATAAAAAAATTTGCTAGAAGTACCGTCTTTCAGGACGCAAAAATCGTCAATCCCAAATCCAAAATACTCGCCACCCTGCGGACGCTTCGCTAACGTAAATCCAAAATGGAGTGACAGGATATTGATAACACACTAGTCATGAAATCTTTTTGAAGTCATGATCTAGCTTGTTGATTTTTGCTTGCTACTGATGGTATTAAGCTGCTACCACTTCTTCTTCTGCTTTTGCTTTAGGAATTTCTTGCTTAACTGTCATGTAGCGAATTACTTCTTCGCTCAATCGCATAGCGCGTTCCATGATAGCGATCGCAGTTCCGGGGCTTGTATAGTTCATTTGCACGTAAACACCATCACGATGCTTGTTAATTTCATAAGCTAAACGACGCTTACCACGGTTTTGAATTTCAATATTCTCAGCACCGTGTTCACGAAGTATGTTTTCGTATTTGGCAATGTTTTGTGCTACTTGTTCATCTCCCAAGTCAGGACGGAGGATGTACATGGTTTCGTAAACTGTGGTCATATTCTTAAATTCACCTTATGGACAAAATGGCTGAAGAGGTGTTAATTCAACAAACATTGCTGGGAGCGATACCTTTATTGATCAACATCTCAAGCAACAAGGAATTTTGACAATTTTTTAGCCATCCTAGATTAACACAATTCCCAGGAGTATGTGTCCAGTCAGCAAAGTTGATTTATCAATTAAATTGTTCAAGTTTTCAGCTAATATGCTTATTATCTTACCAGTTTTCCATGGCAATCATTAGCTAATTCTGCTGAAATAAAGCATATTTAAGGATATTTATCAAGATTATGGCGCAGCGATATGTGCGAGTTCAAAGTCAAGAAGGGGAAATTTACTATGGGGTACTCCAGTTGTCCCTCAATGTGGAAGTGCTAGACGCTCCACCTTGGTTGGATGGTCAACCCACAGATTTAATTCTACAACCCAATAGCTATAAAATTTTAGCTCCCTGCGCGCCTTCCAAAATTATAGGAGTTGGGAAGAATTATGCTGATCATGCAGCGGAAATGGGAACATCTGTACCTGCTGAACCGCTTATTTTTCTTAAACCGCCTACATCTGTAATTGCGTCAGAAAGCGAAATTAAATATCCTTCCCAGTCTCAAAAAGTGGATTATGAAGGAGAATTGGCTTTAGTAATTGGAGATCGCACCTGTGATTGTACCCCCGCCCAAGCTCCAAGTAAAATTTGGGGTTATACCATAGCTAACGACGTGACAGCCAGGGATTTACAAAAAAAAGATCCTCAATGGACAAGAGCCAAAGGTTTTGATACCTTTTGTCCTTTAGGCCCTTGGATTGTCCGAGAATTAAACCCAGGTGCTAGATTACAGACATTTTTGAATGATCATCCTCAACCAGTCCAATCAGCTTGTATTGATCAAATGGTATTTTCACCGGATGTTTTAGTTTCTTATATCAGTCAAGTCATGACCCTATTACCAGGGGATATTATACTAACTGGTACACCCATGGGAGTAGGGTCTTTGGAAATAGGCGATCGCATCCGTGTCGAAATAGAAGGTATTGGTCGCTTAGAAAACAGCGTTATCCAGCGTTAGTCCTTAACGTACCTGCATATGAACAGCATCAGAAATTGCCGGAATTTCCGCGTACTTGCCCATTAATGACTGAGCAACCGAATAAATCACTGCTGCAACAATACCTAAAAAGATAGTTGTTTCTAGTGTTTGCATCGCAAAGCCGCTACCCGGAACTAATCGCACAAGATCAGTCAAAATGCCACATAAAAATATCACAATATCTAAAATAATGGCTTGCATCGTATTAAAACGAATAAAATGGGCAATGTTCTCGTTTCTTACCACCAGCAACCACAAAGCAAAGAAAATGATTAAGCCAGCATAGCGGACACCATAATAAATTTTTAACAGAGGTAACAGAGGTAAAAATATCAATCCCAAGAGGGGAAAATCATTCATTAAAAACTGACCAAAAGCAAATACTTCAATTAAAGGCAGTAGATAAGGTAAACAAGCGAAAATTCGATCAGGAAACGTTGTAGAACCGCGCCAAGCCATTATCTGTTCTCCTGTGACTAAAATTCAACAGCTATTGAGAATAGGATAACGCAGATGCTTGATCTTGCTCCCAAATCCCATGTTTTGACTTTGCCCAACAATGATTACTCTATATTAGCGACACGAAAACCCATAACACACTCGTATTGATCTGGTTGTTGTTCAGTAAACTTATTAATTGGTTGACCACAGCGTAGTTTACCTCCACCCCAGCGTGGTTGGCCGTTATCGGTTGCTAGTAAACAAGACTGACAAATCTTTTCAGAGCTAAGGATTTGATTGTCCATTAAAATGACTAACATCTAAACCCCTCCTTATTTTCAATATAGGAATCTACATTAATGGTTTTGGCAAAAATCTTACCAACCGTATATGCTTTTATTGTATCTTCCAAGTCTTAGGCTTTTGTAAGTTTTAGTACAAAATAATACATAAATTTAAACTACCACCTTTATTAAAGTGACTGATTTCTATATAATCATATTCCCAGTTCTCAAAGCTTCTCAGTCTAAATTCTTATAATAAAAAAATTGCCTGATTTGTAACTTTGGTACTAGGTTTAACCGCCATCTTCATTATTGTCAACTTCCATAGGGATGATCAACATGACTCAAACTAATTCAGACCTGCTCAAAAACTCCGATCCTGCCATTAATGAACTCATTAACCAAGAACTACAACGTCAACGTGATCACTTAGAATTAATCGCTAGTGAGAACTTTACCTCTGCTGCCGTACTAGCAGCCCAAGGTTCAGTATTAACCAATAAATACGCCGAAGGCTTACCAGGCAAACGCTACTATGGCGGTTGTGAGTTTGTTGACAAAATTGAACAAATAGCCATTGACCGGGCCAAAGAGTTATTTGGTGCTGCCCATGCCAATGTTCAACCCCATTCCGGCGCACAAGCTAATTTTGCCGTGTTCCTGACCCTCCTAGAACCAGGGGACACAATTATGGGTATGGATCTATCCCACGGCGGACACCTCACCCACGGTTCTCCCGTGAATGTTTCTGGTAAATGGTTTCAAGTCCGTCATTATGGAGTTAGTCAAGAAACCGAACAATTGGACTACGACCAAATTCGTGATTTAGCCATTAAAGAACGTCCTAAACTTTTAATTTGTGGTTATTCCGCCTATCCTCGGATTATTGATTTTGAAAAATTTCGCAGTATTGCTGATGAAGTTGGGGCCTACTTACTGGCAGATATTGCCCACATTGCCGGGTTAGTTGCCACTGGTCATCATCCCAACCCCTTGCCATATTGTGATGTCGTCACCACCACCACCCACAAAACCCTCCGTGGTCCAAGAGGCGGTTTGATTCTAACCCGTGATGAGGAATTAGGTAAAAAGCTGGATAAATCAGTTTTCCCAGGAACTCAAGGTGGCCCCCTAGAACACGTGATCGCTGGTAAAGCCGTGGCCTTTGGAGAAGCACTTAAACCAGAGTTTACTGACTATTCCGCCCAAGTAATTGCAAATGCTCGCGCCTTAGCTACCCAATTACAAAATAAAGGTTTGAAATTAGTTTCTAATGGTACAGATAATCACTTAATGTTAGTAGATTTACGTTCCGTTGGTCTGACAGGTAAACAGGCAGATCAGTTAATGAGTGAGGTAAATATCACCACTAACAAAAATACAATTCCTTTTGATCCCAAATCACCATTTGTTACCAGTGGTTTAAGATTAGGTTCACCGGCTATGACTACCAGAGGCTTAGGTGTGGGAGAATTTACCGAAATAGCCAATATTATTAGCGATCGCCTACTTTCTCCAGATTCTACGGAGGTGTCCGCAGATTGTCGTCGTCGAGTAGCCGCCCTGTGCGATCGCTTCCCCTTGTATCCTCACCTGCAAATTCCCGTTCCCGCCCTAGCGTAGACGATTTTAGATTTTGGATTTTAGATAATAATCCAAAATCTATTCCCTCTTGCCTCTTGCCTCTTCCCTCTTCCCTCTTCCCTATCCCCATGAGCGCAGAAATTATTTGTGTTGGTACAGAAATGCTGTTAGGTGATATCCTCAACAGCAACGCCCAATATCTAGCTAAACAATTAGCAGAATTAGGCATTCCCCACTACTATCAAACCGTCGTTGGGGATAATCCAGAAAGACTAAAAGAAGTTATAGAAATTGCTGCTTCTAGAGTAGAAATTCTCATTTTCACCGGTGGTTTAGGCCCCACACCTGATGATCTCACCTGTGAAACTATCGCTGATTTTTTTGGCGTTCCCTTAGTCGAACGAACCGATATTGTAGAAGATATTGCCCAGAAATTTGCCCAACGGGGACGAGTCATGTCTGCTAATAATCGCAAACAAGCCTTAATTCCCCAAGGTGCGGAAATTTTACCCAACCCCACAGGAACAGCACCTGGAATTATTTGGCAACCCCGAACTGGACTAACTATTTTTACTTTCCCTGGTGTTCCCAGTGAAATGTATCGAATGTGGACTGAAACTGCTGTACCTTTTCTCAAAAGTCAAGGTTGGGGAAAAGAAATTATTTATAGTCGTAGTTTAAGATTTTGGGGAATTGGTGAATCAGCTTTAGCGGAAAAAGTAGGTACTTATTTTGACTTAACTAATCCCACAGTAGCACCCTATGCAGGTAAGGGAGAAGTCAGACTCCGAATTTCCGCTAAAGCCCCTGACGCAAAAGCAGCAGAGAATTTAATTACACCCATTGAAAAACAACTAATCGAAATTGCTGGGTTAGATTATTACGGTGCTGATGATGATACATTGACTAGTGTGGTTGGTAATTTGTTAAGGTCATCCGGTGAAACCCTATCAGTGGCAGAATCTTGTACTGGTGGTGGACTAGGGCAAATGCTAACGGAAATTGCTGGCAGTTCTGATTATTTTTGGGGTGGGGTAATTGCCTACGATAATTCTGTCAAAGCAGGATTATTAGCAGTAAACCCAGAAGATTTAGAAAAATTTGGTGCAGTAAGTGCCACCGTAGCTGAACAAATGGCTTTAGGTGTCAAAGATCGCCTTGCCACTACCTGGGGGCTAAGTATTACAGGCATTGCCGGACCTACCGGAGGAAGCGAAACCAAGCCAATAGGTTTAGTCTATATTGGTTTAGCCGGTCCTGGAGGTCAAGTAACCAGTGTTGAACACCGATTTGGTACAATTCGCGGTCGGTCTTTAATTCGTTATCTGAGTGCAAATGCAGCGTTGGATCAGTTGCGCCGGCATTTATGCAAAAAGAACATTCATAGTCATTAGACATCTGGTGGTAATTAAATGTGCATAACCACTAAACCCTTGTAGGGACAATTCATCAATTGTCCCTAGGATAATTTTCACTCCTATGTCTATAACTGGACTTTAGACTAACGGGACTTAGACAAAAATTAAGCCCAAATAAAATCGAAACTGGCTTTATGAGAGTCAAATACGTCACGATTGAGGGTCAACCATTCAAAAAATCGAAAAGAAATAGCAGTCCTAAAAGCTTCTAAAGCATCAACAAACGTGTTCATCTGTGGGTGTTGTTTCTTTCATGGGGTTTATTTTGACGTAAACGCTATGCTATTCTTACATCATAACCTCTTTTGGTCTCTTTTTTTGTCCAAGTCCCGTTAATATGCTTTTGATGATTTCTTGATATTTTAATTTGGTATCCATTGTAGTATTTCCTCATGTAGTTGCATTTATAGAGACTAATAGAAATATTCTATATTGACGTTGATACTATATGTGATATCATTAGAATAGCAAAATAAGCCTGCCAGCAAAGGACACAAACATGAAAAAATTTAAAATTCACCGGACATTAATCAATTATGAGTCAACTAGAAAAACTAATTCAGTTATTTCTCTCTTACCCTGTTGAAGTAAGATTTGAAGACGTAAGACGTATATTAACAGCATTCGGTTTTGAAGAAGTTCGATCTAAAGGAAGTCATCACACTTTCCGTCATGAGGATGGACGGATACAAATTGTACCCAAAAAAGAGGGGCAAAAAGTAAAAGGAATTTATATTAAGCAGATTGTAAAACTGCTCAGATTAGAGGAGTAGTATGTCTAAGAAAAATACAACTGAACGTGAGCCACTAGAGTTTTACTTGAATTTGAAATATCCAGTTACACTTTACCCTGATCCTGATGGGGGATATGTAGCAGAAATTAAAGACCTTCCTGGATGTATGACTCAGGGAGAAACAACAGATGAAACGTTATTTAATATTGAAGAAGCACGTAGTTTATGGATAGAAACAGCCTATGAATATGGGGATGAAATTCCCTTACCCTCAACTCAAGTTCAATACAGTGGTAAGGTTTTGTTACGTATACCTCGATCATTGCATGAGAGATTAACAGAAAATGCAGAGAAAGAAGGAGTTAGTCTTAATCAATATCTTGTGTTTTTGTTAAGTGAAAGAAATGCTATTAAGTCTTTAAGCATGGTAAATGCTAAGTAGAAATGTTTTGATCTAAGTTAAAATTTTGGTGAAACTTTCACTCTCAAAAACTTGATGAATACTAATAGCGATCGCTAGTTAACTCCAAATGCGATCGCTATTTTGATTAAACTTAATGAAATTAGGTTAAAATCCGAATATTGGTAATTTCAGGTATGAAAACGTAAATGGGGAGTTTTAGAAGTTGATGGACCATTTCACACCGCAGAACGTAGAGTTGAAGAACAAGAAAGAGAACGCATTTTCAAGAAAAACGGTATCAAAGTTGTAGAAAGATTTGATTCTGAAAGATGTTATAACCATCCTGATGAAGTAGTCCAGGAATTTTTCAAAATGATAGATATTGGATATTATTAAAACTTCCTTCCTTCGTGTCTTCGTGGTTTAATAAAATAAGATCCCCGACTTCTTTTTTAATCTTGTCAATAAAATGTAAATTGATCTAAGAAGTCGGGGATCTGGATCTTGTGGTAAAATTGGATTCAAAACCACACACAAAACATGGCCACAAAGATTCCCGTTACCGTCATCACAGGCTTCTTAGGAAGCGGTAAAACCAGCATTATCCGTCACCTCCTCCAAAACAACCAAGGACGACGCATAGCAGTATTAGTCAACGAATTTGGCGAACTGGGGATAGATGGAGAATTATTAAAATCTTGTCAAGTTTGCCCCGAAGATGAAACAGAAGCAAATCAGGAAACTAACATATTTGAACTGACAAACGGCTGTTTATGCTGCACCGTTCAAGAAGAATTTTACCCCACAATGCGGGAATTAATTAAACGCCGCGATAGTATAGATTATATTATCATTGAAACCTCTGGTTTAGCTTTACCAAAACCCTTAGTTAAAGCCTTTCGTTGGCAAGAAATCCGCAATGCTGCTACAGTAGATGCAGTAATTACAGTAGTAGATTGTGCTGCGGTTGCTGCGGGAACATTTGCCAGTGATTTAGATGCGATCGCTGCCCAACGCCAAGAAGATGATAGTCTAGAACATGAAACACCATTACAGGAATTGTTTGAAGATCAACTTGCTTGTGCTGATTTAGTGATTTTGAATAAAACTGATTTAGTTGATAGCGAAACTCAAGCAGAAGTTTTAGAATTAGTCAAGAAAGAATTACCTAGAGTTGTGAAAATTGTCGAAAGCGATTATGGTAAATTAGACCCATCTATCTTATTAGGATTTGCTGCCGCAGTTGAAGATAATTTAGATGATCGTCCTAGTCATCATGACACAGAAGAAGACCATGATCATGATGATGAAATTAACTCAACTCACGTGATTTTAGACCGGACATTTGACCCGGAAAAGCTACAAGCAACATTAGAAAGGCTGGCACAAGAACAAGAAATATACAGAATTAAAGGTTTTGTGGCGGTTGCTAATAAATCCATGCGGTTAGTCATGCAAGGTGTGGGAAATAGATTTGATAAATTTTATGATCGTCCTTGGAAACCCGAAGAAGCAAAACAAACCAGTTTAGTTTTTATCGGTCGTGATTTACAATCTTCAGAAATAGAATCTCAATTAGTAGCTTTGTAATTATGAATATCAGTGATTTATTTAACGTTGCCAATGTTTTTGTTTTACCCTTTTGGTTGTTAATGATTTTGTTACCTAATTGGAATGTTACCCGCAAGGTAATGGAATCTTATGTACCTTTTGTAGTTTTGGCTGGGGCGTATTTGTATTTATTTGTCACTAGCATTACTCCAGAAAATGCCGCAGCATTATCAAATCCTCAATTAGCAGATATAGCCAGATTTTTTGGTAATGAAACGGCTGCTGCTACAGGTTGGATTCATTTTTTGGTAATGGATTTATTTGTAGGTAGATGGGTTTATTGGGAAGGACAAAAAACGGGAATGTGGACAATTCATTCTCTAGCATTGTGTTTATTTGCTGGTCCAATGGGTGTCCTTTCTCATATTTTGACATCTTGGATTACTAAAGCCTTTTCTAAAGGTAGTGAAGGTGTAAAATTAGCAGAAAAAGCTACTGTGAATTAAATTAATGTAAGGGTTTAGCATTACTAAACCCCTACTGAATTATGTTCTAATTAATATTAAGCTGCTATAGCTTCTCTGTATTTAGCATCTAACCAACAGCGTGGGAGTTTTTCCCCAGAAGGAAATACTAATTCGTCTTTTGTATAAATGTCTGTTTCCTGTTCTTCTTGTCCTTCTTGATCTTGGGCGTGGACAATCTTACTATTGGGATCAAATAGTTCTTGAATATCAACTATTTTGACTAAATCACGGCTATCTTTGATTTGTAAAAACATATTGATAATCCTCCATGGTAGAAATGTGTAAAATTACCAATAGGAAAAGCATCAAGGTTAAATTTCCCGTTGATATTTTTCTAAGATATCTACTAAGTTAACTTGGCATTGCACGGGTAATAAATCAACTAAGGAAAGTTCCCTTCTACCACCACCAATTTTAACTAATATAGATTCTAAAATGGCAACTACTTTTTTTTCATTGACATCATTATCGGTAATTAAGGGATACAATTTTTCAGCAACAACATGATGCAATTTGGCATCAGCTAGATAAAGATGCCATTTGGAAATATCTATGTAGATATTTTCGCCAATTTCTGCGGCTAGGTTTTCTAGTAGTTCTGATGTGTTAATTTTAGCCATCAAGATAACCTCATGAAAAAAGCAATTATCCTCATAATAGCAAAATTACTGCTGATGCCCTATTCCCCTTATCCCTTTCCCTGACATTATGACTAAATTAGCTAGGGTGAATCTACTACCAGAGGTGAGAAGATCCTAGTTTAATTTTCTGACTTTAGGTAGATTTTGGTGGTGTGGGGTCATAATTAGCGATCGCACTAATATAAATTAGATGCAGTAATAATACTCCTACCCAACCCAATGTTAACCCAGGCAGCCATTCCCAGGTAGTATTTTTCAAAATGTGGAAAAACCACAACCCAGAATTGATAGTTGCAGAAACACCTACATGAACAGCAAAATTCATGCGATCATCTAGTTTACGAAAATCTGGATCTTTGCGATCTGGTTTGCGAGGCCAACGAGGAGGCATAAATGTAAATGTTTGTGACAGCAGTTAACGCACCTTATACATTCTAATGTCTTTGGTGTTTACTTGCTCAAATAGGGGCAGAATTTTTGGCGTTGCTGAAACCAAGTATGAATTTAGGCGTAAAGACGTTCCGGCGGAAAGTCTCTACAATTGGAGTGGGGTATAAATCCCCCAAAAACGGCCTTCTGCGGTCTAACATTGCACAGTTGAATCTGCATAGGTAGTTGCGGCAAATTCGCTACCCCTGGCACTGGGAACTAAAGTCCAACCAGCTTTTAAGAGTTTCTGATAAGTTGCCCAACCTTTAGAACCGCGAGGAATGCGATAATCTGGAACTGAAAATTGGGGAAAAGCTGTGTAAGGTCGCCAAGGTTGTCCAGGTGCTATTTGCAAGTGCAAAATTTTTTCATCATCGCCGCTAGACTTAGATAACCAGCACATTTGTCGAAGCATAATAAACTCCTGAATTGTTTAGCTGAAATATCAAAAAGGCGCTAACTGCGGATATTTAGTAGGGTGGGAAATTGCTATAACTTCATATTTTGCAGTTTCTTAATTATGGCTAATAGAAACTATCCAGCCTACGAAATAATCAGGATTATAGACTTTTATTTTCGCAGTCAGATCAAGGTGCAAAATATGCGTTACAATGTTTTCCATTCCCAATCTAAAATCCTAAATTGGTATGACAGATTATGATAAAGTGGTGACTGTCCTTATGGTGAAGGCAGTAAAGATTATTCTTGTCAGGTGAATTATTTAGGAAGACAAACTCCTGTAGGCTGCTGTTTATTTAAGATGGGCGACTAAATAAGAACAATGGTTATGATTTTAGATGTTCTTTGCTAAGTGATTATTTTTATCATGTTATCCACGGTTGATAGAATTGTATGTATCCATAACTACGATTTTGTCAAAATTATTAAAAATTTATTGATCACCAAATTTCCTACTTCTAGTGAAAGAAGTTATAACCTTTGTCAAATCAGCATTTATCAGATTTAAGTTATTGCTAAAATGGTCAACTATTAACGTTATAATTGGGAAGGAATATATATTTATGTTTCTGTTCATAAAGATAAGCAAAAATTATGAATCACCCAGTTGTTTGGATCAATGGAGACTGTTTAAGTCCCCACAACCCTGCACTTGAAGAATATCCCCAAGCCCCGGCCATTTGGGTATGGGATGATGATTTAATTACACAATGGCAAATTGGACTCAAACGCCTAACTTTTATTTATGAATGTTTACTAGAATTACCTGTGGAAATTCGTCGGGGCAATGTAGCCACAGAAGTTTTAGCTTTTGCTAAGAAACATGATGCTAATTTAGTTGTGACTACAGATAGTCCCAGTCCTAAATTTAATGATATTTGTAATCAAATTGAAAGGTCTGTAAATTTAGAAGTTTTTGCCATAGAACCATTTTTTGATTATGACGGACATATTGATTTAAAGAGGTTTTCCCGATATTGGAAAGTAGCCGAAAAATATGTTTTTGAATAAGATTCAATACCTTTGTAGAGACGAGAATCCCTATCCATAGAACGTCTCTACATAGATAGGGAATAAATGTAGTTTATTATATTGATGGATGAAATGACAACTAAACTTAATGATGTGCAAAATCTCCTTTCAGATTTAATTGCCCGTTATGCTTCCCGTGTGGATTATTTGATGATTCGCTTGGAAGAATCCGAGGGAACAGATATAGTATTGCGTGGGGGTAAAGTGGAAACTCTCACAGAGGGAATTTCCATTGGTGGCCATGTTCGCACCTGTTATAAAGGTGGATGGGGTTTAAGTAGTTTTAATAAATTATTAACAATTGAAGAACGCATAGAAGAAGCGATCGCCGCAGCGCGGATCATTGGTGATGAAGAAACCATTCTCGCACCTATTGATCCCATTCAAGCGGTATGTAAATTACCTTTGTTGGGTACTGATCCCCGTCAGGTTGCCCTCAAACAGAAAAAAGAATTATGCGATCGCTATACAGAATTACTCAAAACAGTTGATCACCGTATTACTACTACCTCCGTTCGCTATAGTGACAGCACACAGAGAGTAATTATTGCTACCTCAGAAGGAACTTTTATAGATCAATCCTGGGTAGATATGGAAATGCGCTTTGCCGCCACAGCAAGGAATGGAGACACAGTACAAACAGGTAGAGAAACCACAGGTTCACGTAAAGCCTACGAGGATCTCACAAATTTAGATACACAGGTAAAAGGCACAGCAGAAAGAGCAGTAGTGTCATTATCTTTACCATCAGTTAAGGGTAACACTTACACTGTAGTCATTGATCCCATTCTCAGTGGTTTATTTGTTCATGAAGCTTTTGGACACCTTTCGGAAGCTGATATGGCCTACGAAAATCCCGATATTCTAGAAGTCATGACCCTAGGCCGACGTTTTGGACCAGAAGAACTACAAATTTTTGATGGTGCAGCACCTCCAGGACATCGGGGTAGTTATTTTTACGACGATGAAGGCACACCTGCCACCAGTACCCAATTAATTAAAGATGGTGTATTAGTTGGTAGACTCCATTCCCGCGAAACCGCCGGTAAATTAGAGGAAACACCGACAGGTAACGCCAGATGTCTTAATTATCACTATTCTCCCATCGTCAGAATGACCAATACTTGGATCGAACGGGGTAAAACTCCCGTCGCGGATTTATTTACTGGTATTAAAGAAGGAGTTTATGCCCAAAACTGGTTAGGTGGAATGACTAATGGCGAAATGTTCACCTTTAGTGCAGGAGAAGCTTGGATGATCAGAAATGGTAAGCTTGCCGAACCAGTCAAGGATGTTACTCTTTCTGGTAACGTTTTCCAAACCCTAGCAGACATAGAAGCCATTGGTGATGATTTTTACTGGGATGAATCAGGAGGTTGTGGTAAAGGTGGACAAAACGGTTTACCTGTTGGTTGCGGTGGCCCCAGTCTCAGAATTCGGGATGTCGTCGTTGGTGGGGAAATTGCCGAATAATTGACAATAGCAGAGGACTTACGCAAAATATCTCTTAAACTCTTATTCTTCTGTGTCCTGGTGCGTCCTGGTGCAGTTTCTTATTCCGTAATTGAACGCAGATGAACATTTCAGATCCCCGACTTCTTCAAGAAGTCGGGGATCTTATTGATCACTATATCTATCTGTTCTAAAAGTGATTCTAAGGTTAAGGAGTTATCTAAAACTACATCAGCACGGGCAATTTTTTCCCCTATTGGTAATTGACTATTAATTCTTGCTATTGCTTGTTCTGGTGTTAAATTATTTCGTACTATTAATCGTTCTTGTTGTTGTTGTGGTGAACAAGATACAACCCAAATTTGATTAACTAAGCTTTGTAAATTCGCTTCAAATAATAAGGGAATGACTAAAATTAAAGTATTTGCAGATGATTCTTTAATAGCTTGATCAAAACACTTTCTAACATAGGGATGAATTAGACTTTCTACCCAATGTCTTTCTTCTGGAGAATTAAAAATAATTTCTCCTAATTTTGATCGGTTTAAATTACCATCATTTAAGATCATATCTTGACCATATTTGGCGGCAATTTGTAACAAAATTGGAGAACCAACAGATACCGCATCTCTAGCATAAATATCTGCATCTAAAATCGGTAAATTGTAAACTGTAGCTAAATAATTAGCAACCGTACTTTTACCCGTCCCAATACCACCAGTTAAACCAATTAAATTTTTAGTCATTTGTCATTTGTTACATAACAATTCAGGTGAGAAGATAAGATCCCCGACTTCTCAGATCAATTTATCATTTATGGACATAATAAATAAAAGAAGTCGGGGATCTGGGTATCAACATCTCTTTTTCATATTCTCTATGTACTTTGCGCCTCTGCGGTTCGTTAAAAACCCTAGATATCTTTATCCTGATGATTTGCCCATTTAATGATTGCATTAGTTAACCCTTCTAAAGTATATTCTTCCGCTTCAATATCTACCCGACCAAAGACAGAATGACAGCTTTTTGAAGTTTGGGGACCAATGGAAGCAATACAAACTCTGGCTAAATTTTCCGGGTTATAAGTAAATATATGTGATGTTAATTGTGAGAAAAATTGTACTGTTTTAGAACTAGCAAAGGTAATCACATCTATGGTATTATTAACTAAGCCATATTCCGCCGCCGCCGGAATACTTTGGGGACAGCAAGATTCATAGGCAGGAACTTCAATGACTTCTGCACCTTTTGCAGTTAATTCTTTAACTAAAACTTCTCTACCGCCAGTTTCCACTCTGGGAAATAATATCTTTTTATCTGTGAGGGATTCGGGAAAATTTGCTACTAAAGAATCAGCGACAAAATTAGGAGGAATAAAATCCGGTTTAATATCTTGTTTTCGCAAACTTTGGGCAGTTTTTTCACCGACAACGGCAATTTTTAAATCAGTTAAAGTAGTTTGATTTTCACCAGACTTTTCTAGTCTACTAAAAAAGTATTCGACACCATTTGTAGAAGTGAGAATTAGCCAATGGAAACTGGATAAATTAGCAATTGCCTGATCCAAAGCTTCCCAACTGCTAGGGGGTCCAATTTCTAAAGCTGGCATTTCTATAACATTAGCACCTGCGGAGACTAGGCGATCGCTAAACTGATTTGATTGTCCCACAGAACGGGTAACTAAAATAGTTTTACCAGCTAAGGGAGATAGGAAAAGATCGTAATTCACAGTTGACATTTAATTGATAGCATTAATAATTGCATGAAAGCCCACATTCCCTTAACAGGACTGACGCGAAATATCTCTCAAAACCTCATTCCTCTGTGAACTCTGTGGTTCATTTTTCACTAATTTCTGCGTAAGTCCTACTTAAATTTGTTGGGCTTGGTCTTTGTTCTACCCAACCTACAATTTTATCAGGAAATAGTTTAGATGTAATCCTGTAAGCGCACAACTTCACCAATAACGATAACAGCCGGCGAAAGAGATATACCGAAGGTTTTTTCGAGGATATTTCCCAATTCTCCCGTCCAAATTTCCTGGTGAGGTGTTCCTGCCCAACGAATAATGGCAATAGGTGTAGAATAGGATTTTCTATATTTTATCAGTTGGTGGATTATTGCTGATAAATTTTTTCCGCCCATCAAAATTACTAAAGTTTCTAAACTTGCTAATGCTTCCCAATTTAAAATTTCTGGTTCATGGGCAGTACAAACAGCAAAACAGCGACTAATCACGTTATCAGTCAGGGGTATTCCTGCTAATAATGGGGCTGCTAAGGCGGAAGAAATACCGGGAATAACTTCAAATTCACAGCCAGCATTTTTTAATGCGACAATCTCCAAAATACAGCGCCCAAATATAAAGGGATCTCCTGATTTTAGTCTAATAACTTGTTTACCTTCTAAACAATATTTTACCAATAAATGATTAATTTCTGTTTGGGAAGTGCTGGGTTTACCTCCGCGTTTACCTACATCTATTTTTAAACAATCAGCAGGGACACAATCTAACAATTGGCTATCAACTAAAGCATCATACACTAATACTTGAGCAGTTCCTAAAAGACGATAGGCTTTAACTGTTAAATATTCCACATCTCCTGGACCAGCACCAACCAGATAAACTTTTCCCGTTGTTGTCATCATGATCAGTAATTATTTATCAATTAGAAGATGTTTCAAAGCAAGGATTTAGAATTAATAATCTGCTGTGAATAGTCGTTCTTAGGAATTAGAACCTACTAATCTTGGATGTAGACAGATATTCACCAAAAAATTACAGAAAGATTACCAAATATCTTTCATCAATGGCTTAACTAAAAAAACAAAAATTACACATAAAACAACCACAAATAAAACTTTCAAGCCTATATTTAAAGTAACCCCCACAGCTAGTAAAATTAACAAAACAATATTGAGAGCAAAACTACAAAAAACCATTGGCATAGGAAATATAATAGGTGGTATTGGTGGTGGGCTTGGTTCAAGTAAATCCTTTATTGCCTGTGTATTTTGTGGTCTGCGATCTGGATTATATTCCATTAACCTATCAATTAAATCTTTAAAATCTTCGTCAATTCCTGGAGCTTGATATCGCCATGATAATCTATTACCATTCTTTGGATCTCTTAAATTATCAGGACTAATTCCCGTTAATAAGTGAACAAAAGTACGGCCTAAAGAGAAAAAATCAGCCCTATAATCAAGCCGGGTGTTTAACATTAACAAAGTTTCTTCCAAAGTTGCCCCTCGTTGTTCTGGTGCAGCATAACCAGGAGTTCCAATTTCTGTATTAGGAATATCTCGCCTTTCATACTGCTGAGTTAATTCTTTAACAATACCAAAATCAATTAAGACTAATTGACCATTTGGTTTTAACATAATATTGCTAGGTTTAATATCTCGATGAACATATTTATGACTATGAACATAATCTAAAATATCAATTAGTTCTTTTAACCATTGAATAGCTTGTTGTGTGTTGATAATTTTTGTATTACTTTTTAACCATTCCTTTAAATCTTCACCATCAATTTTTTCCATAACTAACCCAGGTATAGTTAACACTTGGCCATGCCGATTATAAGTAATGGCGACATAACCATCTATCTTCACTTTAGGAATCCCAGGATGGTTGAATCGTTTCAATATCTCATACTCTTGTGCAAAAAGTTCCCGCACTTTCTGATGAGAATAAGCATTCTCCTTCAAAATTTTAATTACTTTATGATCATTATCTGCTGTATCTTTTACTTCAAAGGTTTTAGCAAAACCTCCAGATCCTAATTCTCTAACAACACGGTAACGATCATGGATCATATCTCCAGGTTGAATCATAACTTTATTCTCTTTTGATTTAATAAAAAGCTGATTTATTTTGATACTTTACTGACGATTGCAGGGTAAATTGCTTACATCATAACTAATCGGTACAAACATAGCACTAAATTGGGAGCATCTAGCAGATACAGATACAGCCTTAACTATTTCATAAATCTCTTCCTTTCTATCTCCATTACTATCAAAAGAAATTGTTCCTGAAGCTCCTTCTTTGACTTGTAACCTAGTTAATTCTTGCTGTATTTTTAATCTTTGTGTTTTCACATTATCACCTATCTTTAGTTTTTTCAGAGCTTCTGTTAAAACTAAAGTAGCATCATAAGACATAGCAGTTTTATCACTTATATCACCTGTTCCCCAAAGGTTTTGAGCCTGAATAATCACCTCCTGATTAGGACTAGTTAAACGATGCCAAGAAATAACTAGGACAAGTTTTTTGACCCTATCTACATTTATCATTGTTAATATGTCAGGATCATAAAGAACAGAGTATCCCCCTATTGGTAATTCATCTCCATCCAAGTTAATCAGGGCTAGAGCATTTCTGAAAGCATCAGAATTAACAGTAATATGACCATCAGGAATAAGAATTAGTGCCTTAGCACCTTCTCTTTTCACATCCATCAAGCTCTTTCTAGCAATGAAACCACGACTAGATATATCTACACCTATGATCTTATTAGATCCTAATTCTTGACGAAATTCCTCAAAAGCAGATTTACTATAAGTGCTATTTGGATTATAGAAAACAGCGGCTTTCTCTCCATTAGCTAATTGAGATAATTGCAATTCATTAATTAAACTACTATTTACAGTTTTCACAGTAGGGACAGTTCTAAAGAAAAAATTTGTTGAATACTTCTTACCGTCTAAAATGGTTTCTCTCATGGCAGTAGAACCAGGAGAAATAACAACTACTTGCTTATTTTGATAAACAGGTAAAGCTGCTTTAGTGCCTTCAGAAGCATAATGTCCAATGACTGCAACTACATCATCTTTAGAAAGAAGACTATCAACTAATTTATCAACTCCTTTATAATTATTTTCATCCTTGACAATAAGAACTTTTAAGCCTAAAGTGGGATTTAGGTTGTTAAATTCTTCTTGAACTTGTGCCACACCTCTTAGGAAAACTTCTGCCACTCTAATAGGAAGTGCAACAGCAATAGTATAACTTTTTCTTTTCTGCTGCATTAATTTGGCATTATTCAAGTAGATCAAAATTTCCGGGTTATTGCGATTATTGTTTCTCGCTTGTTGGAAAGAATTAACAGCTTTTTGCCATTTACCGTTTTTAAAATTGTCAAAGGCATCTTTTGCTGTTATATCTGTTATCAAACTTTCTTCTCCACAGGAGATATTATCCCCTAACTGATATTTTGTACACCAGTTATCTGGCATCGTCACTATATCCACTATAGATGGATCAAATATAACATATACACATAAAGCAAAAATCACTGTGAATACTATTAAAAATAACCGTTTCATTAACCTAGAGTATTTGCGGAGTTTTCTGGTAAAAAATTTCATGTTGATTCTCCTGATAAAATTATTGATAACTTCTTTTAATTAGGACTTAAGCAGGATGTGGTTGAAACCTGTATTATTGCGTAGGGGTAATTCATGAATTACCCCTACTTTCGTTCCGTTTTGCATAAGTCCTATTAATATATTTTTGAATTAAAGGATTAATAACCCAAAGAATTGTCTCTTCTAGAATATCATCCTTTTCCATAATGCCAATTTTCCATAAATTATTTATCGCATCACTAATTCCTCCTTGAGAGTAGTCGGGAAAATATTGATAAATTTGGAAAATGGTTTTTGCTTCTTTCTCCGTTGCTAATTTCCTGATAATATTTTGCTGTAAATCAGGTAAAGAACAAATCTGATTGTCTAATAAATTCATCAAGACATTATCCATAAAAAATGTACTATCAAGAACCTTCTCTATTTTGCCATTGTGTACACTTCTAATATTGTCAGAAACTAAGATTAAAGCTAATGGATGTCCCCTATAGTTTCTAATTAATGTATCTATACCCGGATCTTGAAGTCCTAATTTCTCTAATAACATTCTCGCATTTTGATTATCTAAACTAGATAATGACAATTGCCTAATATTATTTTGATTTATGATAAAATCTGTGATATCAGGTTTTTGTAAACTTGTGAATAACAAACAACTTTTATGTTGCAACCTACCAACTTGGCTAAGTAATTTGTTATAATTATCGGATAATTCTGTATTTCCCATAACTTCTTCCCATTGATCAAATATCAACAAACAACGATGGCTGTTTAGATAATCAATAAGGTTTAAAATTCTGGTATTGGAATCTTGTTCTGAACTATTATATCCAAAGCAATTTTCTAAATCAGTTATAAATTTTTCCCAATTATAAGAAAGATCGAGATTTTTCCAAATAACATAGTCAAAATCATCTTTAATGTTTTCTACTAACTCTCTGACCAAGGCTGTTTTGCCAATTCCAGTTAGCCCAAAAATACCTACTAAACGAGATCGTTTTCCAATTATCCATTCATGCAACTTAGCTAGTTCTGTTTCGCGTCCATAGAAATCATTAAAATCTGGTGCTTCTCGTAAATTGATACGTGATAAGTTTCTTGTTATTTGTTCAATTACTTGTGGTTGATCAGATGTTAAAATTTTTTGGATAGTTAACTTGCAATTTTTCTTATTGATATCTAATCCTGTAAATTGTCTTAACTTTCTGAATAATTTGGGAGCTTTTATATTACTGATATAAGATAAATCATAATTCGCAATTCGATCACTCATCTGGCTGTAAGATAAGTTTTGTAAAGAATATTCTAAAATTTCTTCTTCCAGGGAATCTAAATTCAAATCTGTTTTTTTTTCTCGCTTTAACCAATCCTTAAATTGTCTGATAATCTCCTGAGCATCCATAGTCTAAGTCTCACTTAATCTCGTATTCTAAATTGTATGTTAACAATTGCATTGTATCTTAACTGTGTGTTCATTTTATAGAAATTACGTAAGATGTGACTAAAAGCCTGATTCTTGCGTAGAGGTTATTCATGAATTACCCCTACTTTTGTTCTTTTGTGCGTAAGTCCTGTTTTATTAACTTTATTAGGTTAATACTGAAAAAAATTAGTGATGACAATCACATTAACCTCCGCGATACTTTGTTGTATAAGCACAAGACAGAGGTTGACATGATTAACCAAAATTTATTTATCACTCAAATCAATAATTCACTAATTCTACTCTTGAATGATAGTTAGCAATCAATACTCTGTGATTATTATAACTGATAATTCAGGTATCTGTACGTAAATATCATCAAAGTACAAGTAAGTAACGGGACTTAAACACTTTTGAGGAAGAAATAAGCCTCAAATCCTTCCGGGGTAAGGGAAATACGTTAAATACCCAAAAACGCCTGTAACCCAGATATAACAACAAACCAATCAAAACGATGTAAAACCCATTTGGGATATACGTTTGAGGATATTTTAAAAGTGTTTTTTGCCTAAGTCCCGGTAAGCGAACCCTCGCTGGAGAAGCCAGAGCATTTTTATTCTCGAAAATTGAGCAGAAGAGAGAGCAAAACTTTTACGTTTTCTGCTTCTTTCTTTGGTTTTTTTTAACAGATCAGTCAATATTTTTTTCAATTTCAAGGGAAGTCATGAACAAACAAATTAGCGTTTTAGCAGTATTAGTTTTGAATTGTGTAGTAGCGAATCCATCAATTGGTATAGAAACAAAAAATCCTGTTTTCCTTCCTCAGAAGACTAGGACTATATCTCAGGCTCAAATGAAGGTAGCACAAGGTATAGGAACAGGAACTAGAGTTATTAGGCTGCGTTTATCAGATTCTGGTTTGTCAGTTGCTAGTTTTATATTTTGGGGACCTGCTGGATTAATCCAAAAACGATCAACTGATTGGGTGCGTTTAGAAATAACTGGTAATCAAGTCAGAGTTATACATACAACAAGAACCACGAACTGGTTCACTCAGTTTTCTAAATGGTGGGATCATCCGATCAGGAAAATTGCCTTTAAACCAGATTCTTGCACAGTAGATAATGTCCAAAAAACAAGTGAACCTAATCCAAATCAAACTACGACGACTAATCCAGATTGTGTTGTTATCAGCGAAAATGGGGTAATAGAACTGAAAGATATTGCTGTATTGACTCAGGGAGAATTTAAAATCGAATATTTAGAAAGTGGGGAATGGAAATATGTAACTTTTAGAGTACCAGAAAAAAGTATCAATAACAATGAATAAATTTTTACGATTAGGAGCAGTAACTTACAGCAGTTTCCCAACAAATATGCCACGAATTGAAATGATCAAAACTAGTCCTAGACTTTATTATGCAATTTATTTTTGTAGTGGGTTTGATCTCAAATTGCTGTAAGTAGGTAAACCTGTAACCGCTCAATAATCCGGGGTAAATCGTTTAATGACAAGCCTCAAATGACGTAAAATCGTTCCCGAATAGGTAGTCTGCCCCCATTTATTGAGCGGATACGTAAACCTTAATTAAAAGAGAATGAAAACGCCCTGCTTAAAAAGCTATAGGACTTGCGCAAGTGTCACACTAAAAATCTGTTGTAGGGTGCATCAAACTGCATAAATCCTGCAAATAAACAGATTGTTGATATCTGACGCACCCTACTAATGTGCCAGTTGCGTAAGTCCTGATGAAAACGTCCTGATTCAAACCAATGCAGAATTAACAAATATGAATCGCATTATTTCTGGATATTTATTGAATGTGACGCGGTATCAGCAAACTTACTGGCTTCTAGCTGGGGCAATTATTGGCTATGTTGGTTTTGTGCTGATATTGGGAACGACTCGGTTAGTGATTGGTGTTGGTGGTGCGATCGCATTAGGAATGATAGCATTTTGGTGTTGGACTGTAAACCAATCTTTGCCAAAATCAAGACACAACTTATTAGAACGCGAGATTTTTCTGACGCATTTGAAAAAACTGGAAACCCAGATAAATAAAAGTTCTCAAACAACTTGGCGACAAGCTTATCAATGGGCAGAAGCAACTCAACAATTCGCTACTCAAATTGCTCAAATAGAACCTAGTTTAATTCCCGAATTATTAGAGGCTTTGTATACTGTGATTTCTCTGACGCAGCAGGTGGTTTTTGCTTTAGTAACAGTTAATCAAGTCCAATCTTCCACCTATCGTCCCTTAGCCCAGAAACAGTTACAAATTAGTTGCGATCGCCTCCAACAAACACACGACGAATTGCAACAATTACAGGATCAAATCCTACTCTCCCACCTCAATCAGACTCATCCTAATATCAATCTCCCCAAAACTTTGCAACTGATAATTACAGCAAATAAAACCGCCCTCCACTAAACATCTCCTCATCTTTGCATCTTTGCATGAGTTAAAATTCCATCATTCACAAATAGCTATGAAACTTTTTAGAAAACTCCGAAAACACATCGTTGTCTGGTTTTTGTGTGGTTTAATTACCACATCAATGTTCTCTTGTACCACCCCTGAAGTAGATTCTTTTGACAGTGCTTACCGGGTTTTAAAGGAGTCTTTATTACCTCAAATCAGCATCGAAAAAGCCACAATTTCTGATGCAGTTGCCCAAGGTTACAGTATTAAAAAATTAGGAGAACCTCTACCAAATCTGGAAGATTTTCCTCTCTATGGTGCCAAGCCATCAACTGATAGCAATATTGCTTACATTGAAATTTTTGGTTCGGCGGAAAAATCCAATGCCCAAAAGCAAGATGAACGTTGGCTGGTGGATGTTGCAGAAGCCTTTAATGCCAAAAAAATTACTAACAGTTCTGGACAAATTCTTCAGGTAGGAATTCGCAATATTCCCTCTGGTACTGCCACAAGAATTTTAGCTGCTAAAAAAGCACGTCCGGCTGGGTTTTCCCCTTCTAATCAGCTAGTGTTAAAACTGTTGGCACCTCAAGGAGTCACAACTTCAATTATTAATCCCAACTTAGTATCTGACTTTACTGGTTTTGTGGTGGATGGGAAAGCTAATCAAGAACTGGCAAAAAACGGTGCTGTCACCTTTGAAAAACTACTAGATGCCATTTTATCGGGTAAAATCACTGTTGGCTATCCCAATCCTTACAGTAGCAGTACATCCCTAAGTTTACTGTACACTTTATTTTGGCGGAGTGCGGGACATCATCAAGATGGTAAACCTCTGACTACCTCAGAATTACAATCACCACAGGTAAATTCGGTATTTGATAAATTTCAAAATCAGGTGTTAATTACAACGCTGACAACCCTGGAACTGAAAGATATTTTTATCCGCAATAACCAAAAACTGCAAGCGTTTCCTCTACAGTATCAAAGTTACCAAACTTTGAAGAAACTGCCAGGATTTGAAGATGTGGTGTTTATTCCCTTTGGAGTAGCTAATGATAATCCTTTGGTGGGGTTTAGTTGGAATACTGCCGCCCAAAATGAAGCTTTACGGCGATTTAGTGAATTTGCTTTATCTCCAGAAATGCAGCAATTAGCCAAAGCACAAGGCTTTAATGCGGATGAACAGTTCAAAAGTCGGGTTTTACCACCCATTCCTGATGGTGCAGTTCTGCAAGCAGCGCAGTCTTATTGGAAACAGCGTAAAGACGGCGGACGTACAGTTAATTTGATGATGGTAATTGATACTAGTGGTTCAATGGAAGGCGATCGCCTACAAGCTGTCAAAAACAGTCTGCGAATTGCTGCACAATCAATTAATCCTGGTAACTATGTGGGACTAGTTGCATTTAGCGACCGCCCTAAACAAATACTTCCCCTTGCTCCTTTTGATACGCAACAACACAAACGTTTGTTAGCGGCGGCTGATTCTCTCATTGCCGATGGTGGAACCGCTATGTACGACGGGATGATTGTTGGTTTATCAGAACTAATGGAACGTCAAAAAACTGATCCTAACGGAAGATTTTATTTGCTACTGCTGAGTGATGGTGAGGTGAATACAGGATTGCGGTTTAACGAAATCACAAACGTTCTCAAATATAGCGGTGTGCGCTTCTATCCCATCGGTTATGGAGAAGTCAACCAAAATGAATTACAGGAAATTGCGAAGTTACGAGAAACTACTGTGAAATCGAGCGATCCGCAAAAGCTACAAACACTATTCACCGAACTGTTTCAAACCAACTTGTAAATAACTTGTAAATCTATGAACCGTTCTTTGTTCACAATTTTAGGATGGGGTTGGGGATTATTTCTGGTGTTGGGAGTGGCGATCGCTCAAATTTTCCCAGGTTCAATTTTACTCATTGATAAAAGTTACTGTCCTCCTGAACAATGGCAGAAAATAGCACAAACCTACGCTCAAAAATATGAAAATTCTGAGTTGCACACAGTCATTTTATTTGATGATTTGAGCCAAGAAAAATTCTCACCTCCACCAAAACCACCAGTAATTAGCCAGTTACCCACCTACGGTCGCCCAAATTTAAAACGACAATCTCAGTTACAAAAAACTTATCCAAAAGCTCAATTATTGAGTTGTCGTTTGATTAACAATTAAATAACCCTAATAATGGTAGTGGGTGGATTAATCTCAAAATTAAATATTGGGTATTGCACTTTTGATTTATTCTTGTCTACTTACTTAGATGATTAAAACTTAGGGTAACATCCCTCCGGTTGCTTTCCTCAAAAGAAAAAAATCAGAGGGATATTACCCCTAGATATGATGATAATTTTTATGGCCGTAGACAATGCTGTTAGGACATGAAGCACAACTACAACTTAGATACGGAAAGGCTCTGATAACTGTCACCTGTCACCGGCTATAGTTCTTGCTTAACAAAGATTATTCAGCAGTAGCGAGTTCTGTACTACCTTTGGTGCGTTTGCGGGTTAGGGCATTGTAAACCATGATACCGATTGCTTTAATTAAGTTGCCTTCCAATTCTTGGAACATTTTCATATTGATGCCAAAAGCGGAGTTAGCTTCTTCCACAATGCGATCGCCTGTAGTATCATCAATAGGCATAGCATCTAGGTTTTGGCGATACTGGGCTTTAAATGCCTTTTCATCGGTAATATCTGCAAACTCATAAAAAGCAGTACCTTTGCCTTCGGTGAGATTCATTGCTGTTTGGGCAATATTTTTGAGGATTTGTCCCCCCGATAAATCACCTAAATAGCGAGTGTAAGAATGAGCAATTAACAATTCTGGTTCAGTGGCGGAAATTTCCCGAATCCGGTTGACATAAGCTGCACCCGCAGGGGACAATTTCACCTGTTCCCGCCAGTTATAACCATAATAGTAAGCTAAATCCTGCTCTAAGGTATGCTTACGGTTGAGTTCAGGAAAATAAATCTTACCAACAATTGGATGATCTTTATGTTTTTCCATCTCCTCTTCCATCGCTGAGTAGATAAAGTAAAAATTAGCAACCAATTTGCGGTAGGAGTTTTTTTCTACAACTCCTCTTAAAAAACACTTGACAAAACCCACGTTTTCTGCCATAGTGTGTGCTTTCTTTGTACCTACACGTAATTTGCTTGCTAAATTGCTGCTCATATTAAAATTCTCAACTGTAAAAAAATTAACTGTGGGAGCTTTTTGTACACAATGGTTAAAAAACCCCATTAAAACGTTACATTAGACCTATTTGATGAGAATTTATATTAAAAATCATTAAGCAACGAGGCGATTTGCTGTGGAACGAAGGTCGAGAATAGCTCAAAAGCGTGTTATTTTCTTGTGTGATTGTGTGGAGTGTAAAGATTTATGGTTTTATCAATGGCTCGGAGTCAAGGCTATAGTTCTGGATTGGTGACAGAGGTGGATAATAATTGGATGTTAAATCCTCTCCCATTGCCTACAAACCCCTTATTTGGTACGGATGGGATTCGCGGCAAGGTGGGAGAATTGTTAAACGAGCCTTTAGCTTTACAAGTGGGTTTTTGGGCTGGTGTGGTTTTACAAAATCATGTTACTGAGTCAGGTCCAATCATTTTAGGACAGGATTCTCGTAACTCCAGTGATATGTTAGCTATGGCATTGAGTGCCGGTTTAACTGCCGCTGGTTTAGAAGTGTGGTATTTGGGATTATGTCCCACACCTTGCGTAGCTTATCTTACTAGCATCACCAATGCTATTGGTGGGATCATGATTTCCGCCAGCCATAATCCCCCAGAAGACAATGGAATTAAAATTTTTGATGGCCATGGTGGTAAGCTATCCCCAGCCCTACAAAGGGAAATTGAGGCGGGATTAAGAGGCAAATTATCTCCAGGGTTGAGTATAAATAATTGTGGCAAACATTATTCACGGACGGAGTTAATCCAAAAATATAGTCAATCTATCCAAACACCCTTACAATCTGGAATCAATCTCCAGGGTATGAAAATTGTATTAGATTTAGCTTGGGGTGCAGCAGTAGGTTTAGCACCAAAGGTATTTCAGGAAATGGGAGCGGAGGTTATTTCTTTACATAACGAAGCCGATGGTGATTGCATTAATGTTAATTGTGGTTCGACACACCTAGATATACTCCAAACCGCAGTTAAAGAACACCAAGCCGATATGGGTTTTGCCTTTGATGGTGATGCAGATCGGGTTTTAGCTGTGGATAATACGGGCAGATCAGTCAACGGTGATTACATTCTTTACCTTTGGGGTCGCCACCTGCAACAAAAACAACAGCTACCAGATAACCTGATTGTTTCCACCGTCATGGCTAACCTGGGCTTTGAAAGAGCTTGGCAACAACTAGGAGGTAAATTAATCCGTACCGCAGTAGGTGATCAATATGTGCAAGCGGAAATGCGGAAAACTGGGGGAATGCTAGGAGGAGAACAATCAGGTCACATCCTTTGTAGTCATTATGCTATGACCGGCGATGGCTTATTAACCGCCTTGCATATCGCCGCCCTGGTCAAAGAAGCTCATCTTTCCCTGGGAGCAATGGTAGATCAAAGTTTTCAAACCTACCCCCAAATATTACGGAATGTGCGAGTATTAGATCGGGAACGGCGGTTAGGATGGGAAAAATGTCAACCTGTTCAACAAGCGATCGCTAAAGCGGAAGCCGCCATGGGTGATACTGGCAGAATTCTCGTCCGTGCCTCTGGTACAGAACCAGTCATTAGAGTCATGGTAGAAGCCGCCGACACTAAACTTGTCAACCATTGGACAACTGAATTAGTTTCACAAGTGCAAACACACCTGGGTTGACACACTTTGTATACGATTTGTAAATATTGTTGCTACCTGCGACAGACTAATGGCATAATCACACTTCTGTGTGATCATGTCACAGTAAAATAATAGATGTCTTTCTAGAATACAGGGAATTTTGCATGACTCTCCGTCTTGGTGATACAGTACCCAACTTTACTCAAGCCTCTACTCATGGGGAAATAGATTTTTATACATGGGCTGGTGATAGCTGGGTAGTGCTATTCTCTCACCCTGCTGATTTTACACCAGTTTGCACAACCGAACTCGGTACTGTTGCTAAACTAAAACCAGAATTTGACAAACGTAACGTTAAGGCGATCGCTCTCAGTGTTGATGATGTAAACTCTCATAATGGTTGGGTAGGTGACATTGAAGAAACCCAAAACACCACTCTTAACTACCCAATTTTGGCAGATCCAGATCGTAAAGTTTCTGAACTTTATGATATGATTCATCCCAATGCAGCGGCCACTGTCACCGTGCGTTCTGTGTTTATTATTGACAACAACAAAAAATTACGTCTTAGCTTTACCTATCCTCCTAGCACTGGACGTAACTTTGATGAAATTTTGCGCGTTATTGACTCTTTGCAATTAACAGATAATTACAGTGTTGCAACACCAGCAGACTGGAAAGATGGCGAAGACTGCGTAATTGTTCCATCTTTGAAAGATCCCGAAGTCCTCAAAGAAAAATTCCCCAAAGGTTATCAAGAAATTAAACCTTATTTACGCATGACACCCCAACCTAACAAGTAAATTTTCATCACATCAATATTCAAAAAAAATGGTGGGTTAGTCATACTAAAACCCACCATTTTCCATTTATATAGATTCAGATCCCCGACTCCTTAAAGAAGTTGGGGATCTTGTTAATTTTTATAACAATGGACAGAGCAGTTATGACATAAATCATTACTAAGCTGTTGTGCCTTTAACTTGAATAATTAATACAAGCAAGATGCTTGTGCTACTGTAACTTCAGATTTTTTAATTATACAGTTTAGCTGCACATCAGCTTACAACCTAGATACAAAAAGGCTTTTAGCACTGTTATCTGCTATATTACTCCTCCGATGTAAAATGTTCATCAAGAAAATTAAGAGCATGATTGCGAAGTTCAAAATATTCTTTAGAATTACGCATGGCCATTCTATCTCTAGGACGTTTAAAGGGAACTGTTAAAATTTCACCTATTTTTGCAGATGGTCCATTAGTCATTAAGATAATTCGATCAGACATATAAATTGCTTCATCTACATCATGGGTAATCATCATTACCGCCTGACGATGACTTTCCCAAATATCTAAAACTTGACGTTGTAATTTACCACGGGTTAAGGCATCTAAAGCCCCAAAAGGTTCATCCATTAATAACATTTTCGGACGAATAGCTAAAGCCCTGGCAATACCAACTCTTTGTTTCATACCACCAGAAATTTGATCAGGATATTTGTCTGCGGCTGCGGTTAAGTTTACCATAGCCAAATGTTCATTAACAATGCTAATTTTTTCAGCACGGTTGGCATTTTTGAGAACTTCATCTACAGCTAAACGGATATTTTCTCGCACAGTTAACCAAGGCAATAATGAATAGTTTTGAAATACCATCATTCTATCTGCGCCTGGTTTGCGAATTTCTTTACCATCTAAACGAACTGATCCAGATGTCGCTTTTTCAAAACCACCAATTATTTTTAGTAAGGTAGATTTTCCGCAGCCAGAATGACCAATTACAGAAATATATTCATTTTCTTCAATGGTCAGATTCACATGATCTAAAACCACAAATTCTTCCTTGTCAGGTCTAGAATAAGACTTAACTAGATTTTCGATTTCTAAAAATCCGTTGCGCTCCATAGTTTTGGGAAAGTCATGATGTTGTAATGTTGTATATTGCATGATTAAGTACCTGAGATTTGATAACTTTTTTAAGACATAAAAAATCGAGAAGGTGCATTAGCACGGATCGGAAAACTATTAAGATATCCTACAGGATCACTCGGATCAAATGATTTGTTATCTATAAATGCTGTTGATGGTTCAATTTTATAATCATCCTTGGGGCATTTAATTCCCATTTCTGTGGCTATCTCTCTATATAAGTCTGTTCTCCAACCTTGCGCTGCTACTTGTTCGGCGTTTTTAGGTATTTCCTTGATTTGTCCCCAACGCGCTGCTTGAGTCATTAACCAAATACTCCGAGAGCGCCATAAAAATGTAGAATGTTCTCCTTCTTGGTGGGGAATACTGTTAGGAAGATCATAAAAAATTGTGGTATCATCTGCCTGGATAGTGCGGTCTTTACCATCAAAACCTCCATAGTTATAATTGCCAATAATTCCGGGTCCTGTAAACTTAGTAATAGGATCACCTGGTTTTTTGGGTTTTGCACCTGTAAATGATCTTTCTGTGAGTAATTCGGCTATTTCTTGACGATTTTCAGGTTTCCCACAATATTCACACGCTTCTATCATCGCTTTGACTAAAGAACGGTAAGTTTTTGGATAATTAACAATAAAAGATTCCATTACTCCCAGTAGTCTATCTGGGTGGCCGTGCCAAATTTCCTTACCTTGGGCGAAGGTAAAACCGATACCTTGATTACCCGTAATTGCTCTAGTGTTCCAAGGTTCGGCGACCATGTAAGCTTCCATTGCGCCAATTCTCATGTTTGTCACCATTTGCGGTGGGGGAATAATAATTACCCGAAATTCTTTAAGAGGATCAACACCAGCAGCAGCAGAAAGATAGCGGGCAAAGTATTCATAAATGGCAGAACTGAGGACTACAGCCCAAACTTTCTTTTCTGGGGGTTGTTTGTCAAAATAGCCGCGAAAGTCTCGCCCAAAGGCTTCTAAAGCCCCATCACCGTATTTTTGTTGATATTCATACCAAGGACGGATACCATAGTCCCACATATCCTTATTCATAGTCATGGCGTTACCATGGCGGTGAATGGTCATTGCTGCACATAGGGGAGCATGACGCGCCCCTTCCGCGCCTATTCTGGCGTTGGTGACTGCACCGGAAACGACAGGGGAAGCATCAAGACGACCGAAAATTAAACCGTCGCGGGAGGTAGCCCAACTGGCTTCCCGGTTGAGTGTGACGTTTAAGCCATATTTGCGGAAAAATCCTTTTTTCCAAGCGATCGCAAATGGCGCACAATCATTTACAGGTACATAACCAACGGTAATATCCGATTTTTCTAAATCTTGGGGTCTGACTATCGGTGTTACTGCTAAAGCTTCTTCTGTTAGTCCCTTTGCAGATTTATCTCCAGAAACATTACATGATGATAAAGCTAAACCGGCTGTTGTCGCACCTATGACTTTAATAAAATTTCGGCGAGTTAAATGATTTTCACTCATGGTTTTTATTATTTTGGATTTAATTTATACCAGAATTAACCGAGTTAGAAAAGGCGAACGGTCGTTCGCCCGTACAGGAGTTAGAATATTTGTTTGTATCAGGAATCATCCAATAACTGGAAAACTCTAATTTATTATCAATCCTCTATTCTGTATCCTGAATTCTGAATAAAATACTTGAAATTTAGCTCAATTTCATTACTTTAAATTTCCTGGACGGTGAGTAACCAATTCTTGAATTTTGCCCACGGCGTAATCTAAAACTAAACCTGTAATACCAATAACAAACACTGCTAAAAATACCGAACTCAGATTTAAACGACTCCATTCATCCCACACAAAAAAGCCGATTCCTGTTCCACCTGTGAGCATTTCTACAGCTACAATTACCAACCAAGCTATCCCTAAACTAATTCGTAAACCCGTAAAAATATAAGGCAAACTTGCAGGTAAAATAATTTTGGTAATTTGTCGCCAACGAGGCATTTCTAAAACTTGTGCCACATCTAAATAATCTTTAGGAACGCTAGAAACTCCCAAAGCAGTATTAATAATTGTCGGCCATAGGGAAGTAATAAAAATCACGAAAATTGCCGAAGGATCTGCTAAATTAAAGAGAGATAAAGAAATAGGCAACCAAGCTAATGGTGATACTGGTTTGAAAATTTGAATAATGGGATTAAAAGCCAGCATTGCCGGTCTAGACATTCCAATTAAAAATCCCAAGGGAATGGCTACTAATGCACCTAAACCAAATCCTAATATTACCCGCCGTAAACTTGCTAATAATAACCAACCAATTCCTAAATCACCTGGGCCTCTTTCATAGAATGGATGTAAGATATAGTCCCAATTAGCAATTAATGCTTCTGGGGGTGTGGGCATTAATTCATGGTTTGCCAGCGCTACCAGCCACCACAAGACAATAATTCCTAAACATCCTAATGCGGGGAATAAGAAAACATCCTGAATAACTACAGGTTTAGCTTTTTTCCAAACAGCTTTTCCGGCAACTGCAAAAATGGCAGCTAAATTTAGTTGCAATATCATTTATTTTACCTCAGCAGAGTTAAGCTTGGGTACGAAAACATTAACTTGTACCAATCTTGGACACTGATGAGATCAGAAAATCATTAAAATTCTGTCTCTTCAGTCTCCTCTCAATGCCTACGAAGTTAGCTGACGGGCTAGAGTTGAGAGATACCCTTTTTTGCTCAATTTTCAATTTTTTTGAGTTATAAACCTCAAATGATTTAATTAATCAAGACAAAAACACGCCCCACAATTTGGTTCCTCCGTTCCAGCAATGTTGATTGTTACTTGCTGGACTAGGCTGACTTACTCAAAATTAATGATAGCACCATAACATTGATGTTTAGTGGTAGCATCAGTATTGATAAAAATATTAGTTACTTAACTACTGATTTTTATTTCCTATTTCCCAGGAAGATTCAGATAAATTGCTGAAAATCAACAATTATCAATCTAACAAACCTCTTTTTTTCAATTTCGCTAAAGCATCTTCAGCAGCAGCTTTTTCGGCTTCTTTTTTATTACGTCCTTTACCTTCTCCGTATTCTTTACCCTCTACTAATACTTTCGCTCTAAATTCTGGTGCGTGAGAGGATCCGCCAATTTGTTCTGTAGCATATTTGGGGGGATTTGTGTTACCTTGAGCCTGTACCCATTCCTGAAAACGATTTTTGGAGTCTACATTAGAACGGATTTCTACAATGTGTTCTGATGCAGAATCAAATAATGGTTCAACAATTGCACGAAGTGGTTCAACATCACGATTATTATCTAAATAATAGGCCCCAATTACAGCCTCAAAGGTACTACTGAGTAAGTTAGGATTTTGAAAACCGCCATCTCTAATTGTTCCTTTTCCTAATCGCATTCTAAAGTCTAAACCTACTTCTATGGCAAATTTTGCCAGTTGTTTTTCTTCTACTAATGCGGAACGCAGACGAGTTAATTCATCTTCTCCTTTTTGACTATGTTTATTGTAAAGATATTCGCCACTGAGGAAATTTAAAATAGCATCACCAAGAAATTCTAAGCGCTCGTTATGTTCTCCTTCTCCTGGGTTTTCGTTGACATAGGAACGGTGAGTGAGTGCTTGACGGAGGAGTTTTTCGTTAGAGAATATCAGAAGTTTGTGTACATCAAATAGTTTTTCTTTAATACGGGCTTCTTCCGCTTTCTCTGGAGAAAGCATTTTTAAAACTTCTTGCTTTTGCTTTTCGATAATATCTATGTCAGATGCTGAAATAACTTTCATGATTCTTGTCATACTATCAAGAGCACGATAGGTATCATCTATTGAAAACCGTGATTGATGCGCCCATTTATTCCTAACATCAATTAATTCATTGACTAAAGTGCGTTCAGTATTGCTGAGTTTTTTCCTGAAAACATGATCCCATTGCTTGATCATTAATTTTAAAAGAACTGAAACATCTTCTTGTAAAGTTTCTTGTAGATTTCTTCTCAGAGTTTGATCCTCAGATATACAAGATTTTGCAACTGCTAACCAACGCTCACCATGCACTCTTACCCTTGTTTTTAATCAAATGCCGTGCTAGAACTAACAGCACTGTATTGGGAGTGAGGACATTGCCTTGTTCATCAACAATACCAAAGCGATCGCTATCACCATCGGTAGCCAAACCCAA